>Ga0247611_10004049_pt1 | contig 20810 bp, 43 predicted proteins | sample 177DNAGHGhighgp2_FD_192422 | JGI IMG/M metagenome (GOLD analysis project Ga0247611, IMG submission 192422) | Sheep rumen microbial communities from Palmerston North, Manawatu-Wanganui, New Zealand - 1770 DNA GHGhigh gp2 | ecosystem: Host-associated > Mammals > Digestive system > Stomach > Rumen...
AATGAAAGCCCAGATGCAATATCTTTATATACAGTATCTATAACATAGCCATTTGAGTTAGCATATTGCCTTATAATGTCTATTTGGTTTTCTAAATCTTGCTTTTGTTTGTTAGTTGATACTCTTGCATATATGACAGCCTTCCTATTTGGATTGATACCTGCCATTTTATAAACATCATCATCATTATAAATTAAATGATAATCATTTATTTTTTCTACTCTTATCTTTTTATCCCTAACATAACGATAGATTGTTGTCCTACAACATCTTAACAGTTTTTGTACATCTTTATATTCCAATTTTAATATATTGTATATATTTTAATTAAAAATAAAATTTTCCTATAAACAAATCAATATTTATAAGAAAATTTTTATATATTTTGTATTAAATTTTATTTATTATATAAATATAGTATTAATTTCAAAAAATTCAATTTTATGGAAGGTTTTGTTTATTTATTATGTGATGGAGAGAAATTCAAGATAGGAATGACTAAGAAAAAAGATATTCAGGAACGTATTAAAGAATTACAAACGGGCAATCCTTATGAAATTTGGTTACGTTCATATTATCCAACAAATAATCCATTGAAAATAGAAAAAATGATGCACGCTAAACATGCACCATCAAATGTTAAAAATGAGTGGTTCAATTTGACTGCACAAGAAGTATCAAATTTTAAAAATGATTGTGAAGAATGTGAAAGAATATTAAAATCCTTGAAAGACAATCCATTCATTTAAATAATCTTTTAAATATATTATATTTCTTAAGTTTTAATGGTTCATATTCCCATACACTTATAAATGCCATGTTAATTAATTCTCCATAAAAATAATGTGCACCATTTATAAAATATTTTCCTTTCTTATTTTTAATTATGTTTTTCCCATAGCTTATATAATATAAATTTGGATTTTCCTTACATAAATTAAGATAATGTATGAATTTATTTATATAATCAGCAAATTCTTGGGCTTTATAGAAATCTGTACTAACATTGAATGTTTTCTTAGTTGTTAATTTCCTGAATTCATTCTCTTTTATTGAATCTACTGGAAACATTGCAGCATATACTGAAATAGGTGTTAATGAAATTAGTCCATCATGATTTTTATTGTATTCCGCTATATATAAACATACCGCTTCATCCTTTGATAAATCAAATATATCAAAACCGCTAATTCCTCCATATCTATTATAAGGATGAGCTAATTTTACAAGTAAAAATCTATATTCCATTATTTAAATTTTATTTTTATATAAATATATAATGAAATATAGTTATTTTTTTACAAAAATGCAAAGTTTATATCAATATATTTTAGAGAAAAAATCAATTAATTTTGGTAGTGCTAAATCTAATTATGGTCAGTGTATCATATTAGCAGGTGGACCTGGTAGTGGTAAAGGATATGTTAAAGATCATCGTATATTGGCGGACTTTAAATCAATAGATGTTGACAAACTTAAAGAAATGTACATGAAGTTACAAGAAAAAGGAAAGATTGATGATCCTAAAAAATATGATTTAGGTAATTCAAAAGATGTTGGTGAACTTCATCAAAAGGTTAAACAACATGGATGGAAGAATAAACAACGTGAACATTTCTGGAAAGAGCATCAAGGTGGAGAACATTTACCAAATATTGTATGGGATATGGTATCTGATGACATTAAAGATATTGAAGAGATTATCAAATATGCAAAACCAATTGGGTATAATGTTACAATAGTATGGGTGTGTTGTAATATGGACACTGCTCGTGAAGGTAACCAGAAGCGTGATAGGCATGTTGATGATGAAGTTATAGTAAAAGGACACAAAGGCGCTTATAAAACTATGATGGGATTGTTTGATAATAAATATCCTGAAGTAAACAAAAGTATAGATAATGCATGGATTGCCTTTTCACCTGGTTATGGACGTATGCTTGATAAAGATTATAAAATGGATCCAGTAATCAAAATTAAAAAGGATGATAATGGTAATTTTGATTTTGAACAAAAATCTATGGTTGATCATTTCTTAAAAGAACAACAACCAAAAGATCCAGATTTTGATAAGAAGGTAGCGGCTGAAAAGGAACGCAAAAAGAAAATATCAACAGCAAAAGCTAATGAGTCTTTAGAAGAACAAAATAATTCATTCTTAGGAATATTAATACAAGAAATAGAAAATGAGATACTTTCATAAGTATCTCATTTTTATTTAATCACAATAGATATCATATTCCGAAATTTCATCATAAATAGTAGGATGATTTTTTTCTATATATTCTACCATATAGGCTCCATATTTTTCTAAATCAACTGTTGGCTTAATATATTGATAATCACCAATTACCCGTTCTCCAGAATATTCACAACCATATTGCTTACACCTACAAATGAACTCTGGTTCATCATCATAAATAACTGTATCAAAAGTTAACCCATTAGGACAATAACCAAACTTTTTAACTACTGAATCTTTAAACTCTTTAGAAAAGAAAATATCATCAAAAATCTTATCGTATTTTGTTTTTAATTCGTGTATCATTTGTATTTATAATAATTTTATAGTTCTTTCTTTGCCAATTCTGATAGTTTTTCCTCAATTGCTTCCCAATATTCACATGGTGCAAAAATAGCATCCATACAAGTACTTACTACAGAATCATTAGTTTTATTTGCAATTGATTCTAGATTTTCCATAATCTCATCATCTTTGTTGTTGGCATGGTTTCTAAACCATTCCTCAGCATCTGTTAAAAATTCTTTTAGTTCCATAATTCTTTTATTTTAAATTAATCTTTTATTACATATATAAAATAGAAATAACTCTAGAAAATTCAATTTCTAGAGCTATTTTTTAATCACCAAATAATGAAAGTTGTACTGTTCCGGCAGGATTAGCTAAAGGAATATTCATAACCTCCAAGAATCTATTAATTGGATCTATGACATTTTTCTTCCATTGAGTTAACTTATCAATTTGTGGTGCCCAACCTGGAAGCTCACCTGCAGGAAATCCAAAATAACCTTCTAACTTTTCATTAATCCTGATATTATAATATTTTATTTTTCCTGAATATTGTTTTTTATTATCTTCTCCATTCTTATGAGCTAAATAATTATATCTTGCTATAGCTTGTACTGATACTGGACATTGTTTTCCAAGTTCAAGATTAGTTTCATCATCAATAACATACTTATTATAATCACCAACACCTATAGATTGTGATATATCTTCAACTGGAGCATTATAGAATTGCTTTTTATATTCCGCAAGTTTTTGATTGAAATACATTAAATACTCATCTTTTTTAGTCTCATCATATTCAAACATAAGACTATTCATAAGATCTGTCAATATAGTCCTACAAAGTTTTGGTGTTGTTGACTTAACTAATTCAATACCTGTACCTGATACTTTTGGTGTATCATAATATTTACCTTTGACAAACGCATATCCTTTAAGATATTTCTTTTTCTTAATACATATTTGAGCATATGATACTGTCTCTAACTCAAACTCATGTACATTCTTTCCGTGTCTTGGTTCATAAATATCTCTACACCATTGATTATTCTGTCCGTCTAAGAAATCTTTATTAAACTTTAAAATCCAATCAACTTTAGATTTCTTATCCTTATATAATTCTTGATATTTTGGTAACATACATCTGAATAAAGTACCGTATGTTGAATAAACAGAGTCAGTGTCACTATAAACACTCGTTGGTTGTGTTCTATACCAATCATGTTTAGATTCATCAAGTTCAAAATTGAATTTCTCCCAAAGATCTTTTCTTTCCCATAATGTTTCATGGAAGAAATGTTCAAGATTATGCCACATAGTCTTTGTAAGATTACGACATTCTCCTGTGATATCACCTGCCAAAGCCATGTTATAGAAATAGAAGAATCTATTTGCACAACAACCATATAATCCATTACCAAGAAGTTTCATTGCTAACTCAAGAAGAGAATATTCATGTCGCAAATCTTCAACTTCAACTCTAAATGATTTTAACTCTTCAACATTCATTAAAATCAAATCATCTGAAGTTTTATTAAATTTATCTTTAAGTAAATCAACAATATCTTGACTTAATTTTTTATGATTATTAGATTGATTGATCAAATTATCAATCTCTACTAATAATTCAGAATCAATACGTTGACCTGTATATTTGAACTTATCGCGATTAGCTTTAAGTTTTGCTTGAATAATACGAAACGCGTAGTCTTTATCATTCTTGTATACATTACCATTAACTGTTACAAAATAATTTGGATCTTTCCTAAATTCATCAAGTTCTGCTTCAGACCATTTCATTAATGTATATCGACCAAAACTATCTGGACCAACTTTCTTTTCATATAAATTCTCAAATGAAAGATTACATGTTCTAACCTGTGAAGGGTAAAGCGATGCAAAATCATCACAAACAGTAAATTCATAACGACCAGGTACACAACCACAAAATGCTCCTTCATAAGGTACCTTAGTTCTTTCAATAGCATCATAATCCCATACAACTCTCTTTCCTTGAGAATAAAATTCTTCAAATGCATTAGCCGTTCCTAATGCAACTTGACCCATTGAAGCTTGAAGTGGTACCAATGTTACTGAAGATACCGCACATGGTGATTCAAGTGCTTTTACTTTATAATGAATTAATTCAGTAATAAGACTATCAACTGCATTATAAAAATAATACCATTCTGGATCTCGTTCATATAAGTCTTGCAACGTTCCTTCATACTTAATCTTATGTGCATTGATAGTATGACTTCCTACCCAATCTAAAGAATATGACTCATAAGGCCTATAAGCATATTCATATTGTTCAACAATCTTCATATAGTCAATAAGGATTGTATGTGATGGACCAAAGAAGAATTGTCTTTCGCCAGCCATATTTTCCCATTGATATTTCTTTATCTCTCCTGTTGGTGATGACTTACGAATCATATTCATTGCAACACCTCTACCAAATAATCTAATAATTCTATTTGTAAGATAAAGCATATCGAATCCATATGCATTCCATCCAGATAATATTGATACTTTAGGTATGATTATTGTGAAGAAATGTTTAAGCATATCTTCTTCTGATGAGAAATATTGATAAAGAACTTTTGGATTCCATCCATTATTCTTAATTAATGATGTGGCAAATTCATTCTCTGCTAACCAATCTAAATAACGTTTTCTGAATAATCCTATTTGATCTTCATTTAATTTATGAAGACCATAAACAATACATGACAAATCTGGTCCAACTAATGAAATAGCTGTAACCTTCTGTAATGCTAAATTTGGGTCAGGGAACGAATCACTCACCTCTGTCTCAATATCGAAAGAATATACTTTTGGGAAGTTTTGTGCATGTAATGATTGATTTAAATCTTTTGGTAATTCATACATATATTCCAACAATTCAAATTCTGTTGGAGTATAATCTAATGTATCTTTAAAAATTTTCTTACATTTCTTGCCATTCCAAGTTTCAAATTCACCATCAGGATCATATTCATAAGACTTAATATGATGGATATATTTTGAAAAGAATTGTCTATTTCCTAATTTATCTATATAAGAAATAGTGAGTTTTTGGTCCTTTTTGTTCCATGTTCTGTCTAATATCATTTTAAAAATCAAATATATTTATATAAATCTCATTAAGAGATATGGGATCACCTCCCATTTTCTAAAGCAGCTTATTGGCCAATTTAATTTTATTTAAAATAGTTTAATATTTGTTTATTATTTAATTTCATTCTACAATTTCTGTTTCATATATTTCAAATTCTCTATCTGGAAATTGTTCTTTTGCGTCTTCCATTATTTTTTCAGCAACATTATATCTAAGATATGTTACATTATTATAATCATACCCACCACACAATTCTGTAGCACCCCAACAATCATATCCATATTCCCAATAACGTATTTTATATCCTATCATAATTTATTTTCATGTTTATCATATTTTTCTCCTTTTCTATATATTGTTCCTTGTTTCATGTAATAAACACCTAACCATTCACAAATATCATAAAAATCTTGATCTGTTCTAATATTTTCAAATTTATTATGCCAATCTTCTGATGATATACCAAACATTAATTTAAAAGTATAATCTAAACACCACCGACCACCTAAATGAATCCCATATCTGTGATGTTCTCCATTTCTCCAAGGTGTAGCTGGTATATCTTCATTAGACCAAATTTCATTTCCTCTTATTTCAAACCATGCCATTATTAATATTTATCTTCTAATAGTTTTATTTCTTCATCAATTAATTTAAATTCATTTTCACAATTAGGTTCGAACCATTTAAACCTATGAACATATAACTTACTTCTATTTCTCTTATCTATTTTACCGTCTTTATCAAATCCATAATTACAAGCACTAAATAATATTTGCATACAATCCATGTCATTACGAGTCTGGATAACACAATCTATAATACCGATATTATCCGCTTGTATTTTTTGTAATTTTTCTAATACTTCTTCTTTTGTCATGTCACAATCTCACTAATAATTTTATATTTCTTTGCTTGTTGTGATGTAATATACCAATCTTTCTTACATTTATATATCTCATCAAGCTTATCAGCAGGAATAGCTGTATTTTCTTTCAATATATTCCACATCACTTTATGAAGACGTTTGCTTTCTTCAACATTCTCCTCTATATCTTTTATTTTACCATGATGTAATGTAGATAAAGTATGATACATGAATGTTGTATTTTGATAAGCAAATCTATGTTCATTATCAACAGCTAACATTATAATAGTACCAGCGCTCATTATCTTACCAACACAAAAAATATTTACTATATATTCTGCTGTCAATGCTTTTATCTCATCATATATTGCTAACATATCATAAATATATCCACCAAGTGTAGAAAGATATATATTTACCATTGGCCTAATGATTTTTGCTTGTATACCTATGGATGATAATGAAGCCATATTTTGATCAGCAATATCATCATCAGCACTTTTGAATTCATTAATCTTGTCTACCAATGTTTGCCACATATCTTCATCAACATCTCCTTTAAGATATATGTTATGAATTTTCTCATCAAATGTCTTAATTGTAAAATCTGCCATTATCTCATTTCATCCCAATATATTTCTAATTCTCCCAATTGAGTATAATCTTTTAAATGATATAGGACATTAATCCCAAATTCATTTACATTAATTTCATAAATTTCTTTATCACCAATATGCTTTCTAATATGTGTCTCTATTGATGGATCTAAATATACTTTCATTTTTTAAATAGTCTATTAAATTTATTATTTTTTTATGATGGTTTTCCGATATTTCAATAGTATTGTTTTCTAAAAAATGTAAACACATTTTTGGAATTATTTTTTCTACTTTAGATATATATTTATCTATTTGATTAATAAGTTTTTTCTTTATTTTATTATTTGCCCAATCACATTCATTTAATTCTCTATATACATCATATATTTTTTCTTGAACTTCTTTTGAATATGAATCGTCAGTCAATCCATAAAGTATATCCTTTGCTTGCATTATATTCTTATATGATACAGAATTCTTAATAATATTTAATGCTTCTTGTGGACCATTTATAATATTTTTATTATTTTCTAATTCTGCTTGTAATTCAGATATATATGCATTTTGTTCAGTTTTATTAATATGATATAAAACATCACTTAATATTTGTTTAATATTATCGTATGACATTTTATCTTTAATAAAATTATCATAGTGTTGATTATCTAATAAATCATAAAAACTTTTATTAGTTAAAAGCATACAATAATTTTGATATATATGTGTTAATTCATGATATAATAATGATCGTAAATCACTTTCAAATTTATTCTTATTTATATCATAACGAATTTCAATATCATCAAATTTATTATTCTTATTTAGCTTATTATTTTTATCATTTATATAACCACCGTTACTTACATTATTTGAAATTTTAATATTTAACAAAAGTTTTTCAAAAAATATATTATTAAAATTATTAAGATCTTTTCCTAATATATCTAATTTAATTAATATATATCCTTGTTTAAATTTTGATTTTGCCTTTTTAATTATATGATTAACTAATTCCTTGCATCCATCATATATTCCATATTTTTCAAATAATTCATATTGATGTGATTCTAATATATAATCTATTGCAATATGTGTTAATAATGAATCATTTATATCATTAATTTTTGATTCATTTATTTGTATCATTTTTATTATCATTATATTAAACTTTTATATTGATTTATTTTGCATTTAACCAAAGCATCTGTCTCATGCCCATCATATGTACATCTCCCATTATAATCGGCAAATCTTCCTCCAACCGGTCCATAATCATCATAAAGTCTACATGAATAACACATACCAGGATAATCTTCCATATTCAATAAACATTCATCTCTTGTCATAATCAATCTTGTTTTCTCTATTTTTACCTATATGATACCCATCACAAAATAAACACTTATAATATGAGAAATGAGTATTGTTCTTTTGTCCCATCTTATCTGCCGCCTTTTGTGCTTTCTCAATAGTACTATACATTATCTTTGGTTGTCCTGTATGTTGATTAATATGACTATTTATTGAGAAAGCTCCCCATGCATTTCTAGTGATAAAGAAATTTATGATAACTCTTCTTCTTTTAACTTGATCTTTAAACCAAATCCAAAAATTCCTAAACTTTATTCGTGCCATTAATCTAAATTAAATAAATCTTTTTCTGTTACATTATAACCACCATCTCTATCTACACAACAAATATAAAATGGGTTTTTGCATTCTTGTATTTTCTGAATGAATTTAAGTTTTAACTCATCAATTTTTTGATGTGTAAAATATTTTTCCTGAACCAGATCTTCTTGTTTATCATAAAATTCTTGTACGTGTCCCTCTGATTTATATTCACCTAATGGAAAATCTGGAAATGGCTTAGTATAAATAGTTATATCTTCTTCATCAAATTCTTTTTTTAATGTTATTCTAAATTTAAATACATCATTATCTACATATTCTTCTTTCATCTTTTTAACTTAATACAATATTCTTTTATACATTTATCTTTATTATAATCATAAAATTTACACATATTAAATTTACAATTACAACTTTCTTCCCAATCACAATTTTCCATTATTCAAATTTTAATTCTAATTTTTTATCATTATTCTCAGGTAACTTTTCAGGAAGTTCCCCTCTATCTCTGAGGTGTGTAAGTCTTGAACAAAATTCTTGTTTTGTAAGTACTGTTTCTGATTGTTTGTTTTTTCCAATTGAGTGTTCCAACACACACCCATTTGTTGCCCGCAAAGCTTTAGCGAATCCCTCATTTTTGTAAAGGCAATTATAGGCCCTGTTAAGGAGTTCTTGATATTCATTAGAGCTTCGTTTATATGTTTTTCCATTCCAGTATAATTCTTGTTTTTGATACCATTTCTTTTTCTTTCCTTTAAACTTAGCAGCTTTACCAACTAATGTACATACAAATCGTTGCATTTCAACTGATTCAAACTTAAGACTTTGTAAAAATCCTTCCATTGAATTACATTTTACACCATCTATTTCAAATGGGTGAGGAGCAAAATTTGATAATGATGCAGAAGGATAACCATTTCCACTTCCTATATCCATAATTATAATCCCATTTGTTTCTGATATTCTCTATCTCTTCTATCGATCTCAGATAATGGAGAAACTCCAGGACCTAATAATTCTATCTTCTCAAATCCATTTTCAGGTGTTATTAATGAATCCTTTTCAGAAATACATCCTTCATATCTTTCTCCATAATTACCTGTCATTTTCTTTGTGGCAGGATCTAAATCTCCCCAATCAGCCGCATGACCATTACCGATAGGTTCTACAAAATATTTCTTTCCTGTTATCTTAGACTTAACTATAAAACGTCCTGTTTTATCGGTGTCTTTTAAAAATCTTTGTTCAATATTCATAATACTTCAAAACTATTTATATTATCATTTAAATAAATTAGGTTTTCATTTGTATGATTTTTAAAATATTCATTAACAAATTTCCTAATTTCTCTTTTTTCATCTTTATTCCAGGTTTTTGCCATATTATTTTCACTTGGTTCTAATTTATAAAGATATGTAATAAATTGAAGTTTTTTCTCTTTATTATTTATAGCTACCCAATAATAATCATATTTATCTTCAGAAAAACCTATTATACAATAATTCTCACCAAAATAATCTACCCATTGTGGTTCTACAAAAAACAATCTCATATATACATCATAAGATATTGTCTTATTTACTTTTGATTGTGCCTTGTTTTGTATTTGCTTATTAAACCATTCAAATGTTTTACTTCCCTTCATAATCTTCTGTTATATTAAATTTAAGTGTTTTATCAGGTTTATATTTTAAATCAATCATACCATATTTAGAACTAACCATTGAATGTGATGGATTAAAATTACTAATAGTAGGAATATGTGTTAAATCCATTTCAAAAGGTATAAATATAGGTTTAAGTTCGAATTCTGATTTATAATACTCTTTGATTTGTCTTGTTATAATTATATATAATATTTTATTATGAGATAATGCTATTTCTTTATCATCATAATGTATTTCATAACAAATTTCAGATAATTTTTGCTTATCTATCTTATCTTTGCCAATAAGTGTTTTCCATTCTTTCTTTTCTTCATCATAAAATATAAACATATCTTTATTATAATCTAATGAAAATAATTCTAATAATATTTTCATCACATTACAATATTGCCATTTAGATATAAGATTAAAACTTTTATCAAATTTTAAATATTCATGGCAAGGCATTTCTTTCATTTTTTCTTGTTGAATCTTTAATGATTCTTCAACTTTTTTAAATGCTTCTTCAAGATTATTTTGCCATTCAGTAAATTCCATTATTAAACCTAATATTTTTATTAAAATAGAAATATTATTAACATAAATTAAAAAAAGGAATAACTTAATAAGTTACTCCTTTGCTTCTTTTATATATAATGAATCATATAATATTGCAACTTCTTTGTTTACCAATTTCTTAAAACCACTTATTGAGGAATCTATGTAGATATGATTATCATATAAGTCTCCTGGTATTTCATATGTATTATTAATTTTTCCTGATTTACCATCATAACTTAATAGATATTTACAAGGTAATTTTCGAAGCCAATCAAAAAAATGTTCTTTATCAAATGTATCAAAATCATACATTCCTCCGGATATATTATAAGGTGGATCACAATAAACTAAATCATTTAATTGTATATTATTTAATCCTTCATAAGATATGACAAAGAATTGTACATTATATTTATTAAGTAAATAATTCCACTCGGAAATAATTTTCTCTAGATTATCTGGTTTAATTCCTGCTCTTGTGAAATGACATGATGTTGTGAAATCTCCAAACTTATTATATCTAACTAAACCATTAAAACAAGTACGCATTAACCAATTAAAATAAATAGTTCTTTGAATAGAATATTGGTTATTTCGTTTCATTTTATTGTATGTATCACGAATCTTATTATAAAATTCTTTTCTACCAACATCATTTAATGTAGCAAATTCATTATATAGCTTTTCATATTCATTTAAGAAAGTTTTATAATCATCACGAACCATTATATAAATTTGTATCAAATCATAATTAGTATCTGAACATATAATTTGATTGCATTTATAGTTTCCACATTCTAACCTATTAAGATATTCACATAATACACTACCACCACCAACAAATGGCTCATAATATGTATTTATTTCTCTAGAAAAATTACTAACAATATCGGATGCTTGATATCTTTTACTTCCTGTCCATTTTGTAATTGGCAACATACTATAATATCAATGATGATTTTTTAGATTCTTCTTCAACTTTTGATAATTGCTCAATATCATCTCTATATGACTTAAGCATAGTTCCACATTTATCACAAACATAGACTGGTGTAGGATATTCAATATCATCAGTACCTGTTCCGGCAACAATACCAGGAATTTTATTCAATACTACTGCTGATCTAAAAATATTATGACCACAATTATCACATGTAATTTGTGGATATTTATAAGGGTTTAGTTTCATTTGTTCCATGTTATTCAACTTGTTTTAATGAATTTTCTAATAAATTAATTTCTTCTTGTTTCTCTTTAATACTATTTTGTAGTTTTTCTATTTCTAAAGTACATTTATTAATTAAATATTCTTTTGCTAATTCATAATCTGAAAATACTTCTATCCAAGGACCATAATCATTATATTCAGGAGACATTGGCATATGTTTATATACATCATAATGATCAGTATAAAATCTTGAATAATTTGTTCCATGGAAATTAATAGATATTCTATGTTCATATACTGTATAAGGATCTGGCTCTTCCCAACCTGATGACTGATCAATAGTTCTTGGTTCATCCAATTTATTAAAATTGACTTTACATTTCTCTAATTGATAATTCGATGGTGCATATTTATATTGAGAAGGAATATTTTTATCCCAATTAAGATCATAAATTACCCAAATATCATCTCCTTCTTTTAAATCTCTATATTTAATCATAATTCATAAATTTTATCTTTATTATTTGATTTAATCAATATCTCATAAGCTTCTACCCAATGTAACCCATAATCATTTAATAGTTGAATCTCTAATTCACTATAGAATTTTGTACCAAATAACTTTTCAAAAAATCTACCAATAAAACCTATATGAACTTTATGTGTCTCAACTCTTGCCTTATATTCATACATATAAGTTTTTGCTTTCAAAATATTATCTTGTGTTATTTCCATTATTTAAAATCTTTATAAATAACTGTATATACGTCACCATTTTGTGTTATTCCTAATATAACATTTTCTGGACGAAATCCTTTATAGTCAATTCCTTCATTTAGAAATTTTTCCAAATGTTCTTCTCCAAAACAAAGTTCAGTTTTTATTTTCATATTTTTTAATATATATTTTCTTTAATTGATTCATCTGGGATATAAGGAGAAAAACTACCATTCCATTTATTTACAGGAATACGAATTTTCTTATATCCAAATGTTGGATAATAATATCCATCATCTTTTAATTCTGTGTTATTTGTCCATGACCAAAACCATTCAACTTCTTCACCATTAATCAATAAAGATTTATGATAATGTTCTTTATCAAAACAATGTACTAAATCATTCCATACAAACAAATCTTCTAAATCGGTAAGATAATAATGTTCAAGATTAGGCATATCAGAAATAAGTTTTTTAAATTCTTCTGATACTATTCCATTACTAGTAAATTTATTATTTTTCCAATCATTAAAATAATTCCAAGCATAATCTTCTGACATATCATCATTTTTCCAATAATCTTGACATATCTTTAATACTTGTGGACGAAGCCATTCTTCCCAAGTTACAGTTTCAATCTTATAACCTTGTTCATTATCAGCTAATATAACATGAATATCTTTATATTTTACAAAATCTTCTTTAGACTTGATATTATAATCTAACATGAATTGACAAACAATATCTACAGCAGAAGTATAAATTCTATTAAACGAAGTTATTGGGAAATGAAACCAAGGCTTCATGAAATTTAAAGACATCTCTATTTCTCTATTAATATCAAAAGCAGTAAATAAAGAACGTTCATCACTCATTCGTCCTTTACAGTTATGCCAAATATCTGCGGCATGCATATGTGAAGCAATAGTATGACGCCCTATACAATACCGATAAGACATCCACATACAATCTTCTTCATAATCAGTTAATTTAGTATTTTTCCTAATGAAATCTCTAATAAAGCTTTCAGCAACATTTCTATTTACTTCAGAAGTTTCATTAAAAGGTTTACCACCAACCTTTACTTCACCAGTTTTTGAATCAATTGTTATTTTCATATTTAATCAATTTTGCCGTAAAAAGTTTCAAAGAATTCTTTAAGACTACTGCATCTTGTACCCAACATTGGAATTACTTCTCCATTCTCACCAAATCTTACAATATGCCAACCAAGAAATTCATTATCATATTCTTCATTAATTATTGGCATAACTTTACGATCATCTTTAATACCAATTGCTTCTGTCAATTGATCTGAAACTAATTTTAAATCAATTTTTTCCATATATTTCATCAATGATATTTATTTCATTTAATTATAGTCTTCAGAAACATAAAAACTTTGATGACAATTAGGACAATGTACCCAATATTCAGGACGTCCATCATCAAATATAGAATCTAAATCATCTTCTTCAACTTCTACTATCTCACCACAAGCAGGACACCAACAAGTCATATCCTCCTTATTTAAACCAGCTGTCATACTCATAATTTCTTATAAAATAAACTTATTAAAAACGCTATTAACTTTAAAAAATATAAAATAAATATAATAGTAAAGGCAATAACGCTTGGTACCCATAATGGAGACAACAACCATATAGGAGACCAATTTATCATTTCAAGATATCTCATCAATATAAAAATTAATGTTATACATACATAATACCAACTAAATAATGGTATTGTGAATTTACTATTTTCCATTTAATTGTTCCTTTAATTGTTTGTTTTCTTTTTTTAATTGATTATTCTCATTAGTAAGAGATTGGATTTTACTAGTCATTGTACTAATAGTATTCTTCATCTCACTAATCATATCTGTCAATTCTTGCTTTGTACCTGTTGCAAGATTTTGATAGTTCTCTTGACCTTTCTTATTCTCATCCCAACGAATAGCAAATAATTTAAGAGAATCAGCTTGGGCCTTGATAATTGAATCTTTTTGAACTATCTCAATTTGTTGTTTGTTAATTTTTGTACCTCTATTACAAGATACTGTACATTTATTCATTCCAAATAATACTAAAAGTACTATTACAATTATTTTCCAATTTTTCTTTATAAATTCCATTGAATTAATATTATTTATGTATATTTAAAATAGTTATTTCTTATCAAAATATAATTAATTCATATAAGGACGTGTCATATGAATATTCTATTATTTACTTATAGTTTATTAAAAACTTATAATTAATTCATTAGAGATGAATTCTATCATGTTTAGTCATTTATATCACAATATATGTGCTTATATGCATAATAATCATCTAATTGTGTATATGCTTTATATAAATTTATATATATTTGTTTTTCATCTTTTGTTACTCCATTACAGTATTTTGAATACCAATATTGCATTCTATCATTAATTTCTTTTTTAGTCAAAAGTCTTAAATCTAACGATTTCATACGCTTAAACAAATATATTTCTTTATATATAAAAAAATAATATTTAAAGTTTTATTTTTATAAAAATAGTTATATCTTTATTTTATTCAAAATATGGAATCAATTAATCAATATATATTTGAGAGTGAGATTATAAGGTTAAATGAAGGATTATTATCTAAATTGACTAATTGGTTTAAAAACTTATTTAAAAGTCAAGAAAAACTAGAAGGTAAAACAATTAAAGCTGATGTAAAAAATATTAAATCACCAAAGGATTCAACAGAACTTAAAGATATTGAATCAAATAAAGAAGAAATGAATTTAATTAATAATACAAAAGTTGGTTTTCCATTAACATCAACATTATTAAAACAAAAGAATAAATATTTGGTTAAAGAAGATAATAAAGGAAATAAGATAGAATATAAACCTTTAATAGATAGGTATTTTTATATTGATGGAAATGATAAATATGATATTGGTATAATTATGTATGATGATCAATTAGAAATTGATAATAAATATGTTAATATGTTGAATATTGAAGTTATTAATTCAATAGAAAATAAATCAGAAGTGTTAAAATTTATACATGATATATTTGAAGATAAATTTAAAAAACTTAAATATGAAGGTGCTCAATATATTTTAACTCTTCCACAAATCAAAGGAACATTACAAAGCTTAGGATATAAGTCACAAAACAATAATAAAGATATATTATTCAAAAATTTCAAATAAATTCAATTTAATACAATGCAATCATTACAAGAATATCTTTTAGAGAATTTAGATGAAGGTAAGATATGGGATTCTATCAAAGAATGGTTTAAGAGCCTTTTTGAGCCATCTGACAAGGAATTTGATAGATATGGTAAAGAGACAAATAGGATTGAAGGTGGAAATCTTGTAAAATTCAAAAAATACTTAGAAGAGAACTTTACCGAAGATAATATAAAAATACAACCCTTTGAAAATCAAAAAAATCTTAATAAAGTAATTTATCCAAATGGAATAGAGCCAAATGAAGATGAAGAATTTGGATTTTATGAATTTACCGGTGAATTAGATAAAAAGTCAGATTATTTTGGATTAGTTTATGAGGATAGTAATGTTAAAGATACAGCATGTTTAGTCAATTCAAAATCAAATAATAAAGATATTGAAATCATCAAATTACAAGTCATTCAAGAATTTATAAAATATTTACCTGTTAAGAATGTTATTAAATTATTAAAAGAATCAAATGAATTTGTTAATGAAGCTAAACGTTTAGTTGTAAAAGAAAAGAAAAACAAAGATCTTTATAATCAAGTAATTAATGATTGTAAATTTGAAAAGTTATATGAAAATGAAGAAAATATAGCTGCACTTAAATTAAATGAAGAATCTAAATAATTTTATTATAGAGAAATTGAAAATCAATTCAAAAACAAAGATTAGTAAAATTGATGATATCGATGATCAAGATGGATTAATTGGTAATTTTATTTATTATTTCAATATTGATCCTAAAGATACAACAGATAAAGAAGAGAAAAAAGATTATGAGACGGTAATTTTCAAAATAGCTGAATGGATAGAATTTTTTAAAGTAAAAGATGTCAAATTTACATGTGATGTAGAAACTTTTAATGAATTTATACAATATGTAAATGATAAAAAACATCAAGATGATATTAAAAAAGAATATGATACAAGTTATAGCTTAAATGAAAAATGTCAAGAATTATTGGAAAATGCAGTAACGCTTTATCAACATTATAATACCCATTTAGAATTAAAATATAATAATGATAAGATGATTTGTATCTCTTATAAATATGGAACTATATATGGATTAAATATAGATAAAATTTAATATGAAAAATTTGATAGATATTATAAAAGAATCTTTTGAAGAGAATACTTTTTGGAAAATAGACAAGTATTTTGATAGGAATGAAGATGAAAGAAAGATTTTTATAGATATAGTTGATCATTTTAGAGACAATCCAGGTTTTACAACAAAATCAGTTGAAGAATATATAAAAGATAAAGAATTCAAAAACCTTAAGAAGTTTATAGATTTTCTAGATGATATTATAAAACCAAATACAACAGATCGAGATTATAATCATATTTTATATATGTTAATTAAACAAATAATTGCAGATAAAGTTGAAGGAGAAAAATATACAAATAAAGGAGAAGCTTAAGCCTCTCCTTTTATTGTTTTTAATTCTATCAACCAATCTCTTAATTGACGGTGTTCTAATCCACATGGAGTATTATCAATTTTTTCTTGACAATGTTCAATAGCTTCATCTAATGTCATAATTAATATTTTGATTCTGTTGTTAATGCTCCATGTTTACATCTTCTTTCAGGTGTTAAATGTGAATAACCAAAATAATAACGATACCACGCTTCGTGTCTTTCAATTTCTTCGTCTGTCATAATTTAAATTTAAATATATTTTTATAAACACAAAAAAGTCAGACATACTTTTTACCGAAGTAAAAAATATGCCTGACTGTCACAGTGACTGATTTCTCAGTATGCCGGCTTTCAATAAGATAAATTACTTAAGTCTTACAATAGCTACACGACCAGTAGTTGTTCCAAATTGAACACCATGACCAATAGCGCTATCAACTTTAGCACCACGTCCTTCGAGATATGCCTTAACCGCATCGGCACGACGTTGTGAAAGAGCTTTGTTATATTCTGTAGAACCTTCACTTGATGCATAAGCGTCAATTGCATAAACTCCATTTTCTCCAAGCTTATCAAGTGTCTCCTTGGCACGATCATCAAGTTCAGCACTATCAAATGCAAAGTATACTGTCTCATTTACACCAAAACCAGTAGCTTTCTCTGTTTTAACAACTTCACGATCTACATACTTTACAACTTCTGTAGGCTTCTTAGCAAGCTCGTCATTCAAACGATCAATCTCATCAATCATTGCACCAACATCATAAGTCTTGAAGTGATGTGTACCATTAGATGTCTTGAAGTGGTATGTATAACCAACCATCAATGCAAATTGAGCATAGTTCTTATTGAACTTAATATTATCAACTGCATTAAGATTCCAATAAATACCAGGAGATACAGTAATTGTGTGTGCTTTCTTAGCACCAAAATTGAATGCAAAATCTACAGCAGTCTTAGCAGTAAATACATTCTTACGTCCAGCAGGAACATATCCACCAATCTCAAACTTTGGATTATAAGTTCCAAAATAATGCAACCAACCAATACCAGTGTTTGATTTTACCTCAAAGAAACGAGGAGTACCATTATAACCAAACAAAAGGTTTGACCAATTAATTACACCATTCAATCCAACATTAGTGGCTTTAACAAAAGTATTTACAGAACCATTCTTGTGTACATTGAATGCACCATTTGTAGGAATTGAACCATTAAATCCATAACGATAGAAGTTATTTCCAAATGTTGCTAAACCTTCAATTTCAATTCCAAATACTGGAGTAAGCTCTTTACCAAACTTCAATCCAACTGTAGGATTTACAGGAAATACTGAATTAAAATTAAGAGGAGTAGTTACACCAGCTACAACACCAACATAAGTGTTATCAAGTAACTTTGAATTCTCAGTAGCGACCTGAGCATTTGCGCTAAGCATTGTTGTAAACATTACAACAAGCATCAAAATAAACTTTTTCATGTTTTTTAATTTTAGTTAATTTAATTAATTTATTAATTTCTTAAAATTTATATGATTATTTAATATAATCAATATTAAAATAGATATTGTTTTAGAAAAAATTCAATTATTGTTTAATAATTTTATTATCCAAGCATTAATTTATGTTCATTATACCTACGAATAATATGACCTTTACAAGATATTCTACAAGTCTTAACTCCAGCAATAGTATAAGCAAAATCATTATATTCATCTTACCATTTTTGACTCGACATGACTTCAACCTATTATAGAAATTAGACTTCTTAACACCACCTTCACCACAATTATAAACTAATGAGCACAATCCATCAAAAAAACTTTGTGAAAACTTATATTTATAAGGTAGAGAATCAATAATACGATTGGCTGCAGCTTCAATAGCTTTAATATCTTTATAAAAATACCATTGTGCTTGCAATTTTGAGATTCTCATTCCTTTTTTCACATCTTTACCATGATGACCATATCCAATAGAATAACCATTAGAGTCCCAATAAGCAGTCAGAATACAACTTTCTTGTTTCTTGATAAAGTTCTTGCCTTTATTAGAAATAGCATATCCAAAAGAGAGAGAAGAAATCAAACACAAAATAAATGTAAAAATAATTTTCTTAATAAATCCCATTTTCAATTAGATGTTTACGTTCAACATTAATATAATAATTCATTTGTTCTTTAGTAACATTATTTATCCATTCATCAATATATTTATAATATTTTCCTGGCCAATTCCTTAAGCATCGCCATTTTAAATAATTAATATAATCTTTAGGCCAAACATTTCCCATAATACTTCATGAATATTTTATGAGTTAAAACTTCTGCACTCAATCCAGAAAGATTCGTATTTTTCAGAATCCAATTCATAAGGATCTCATGACGTGACTTTATATAAGATTCACTTAACATTATTATCAATTTCTAGTTCTTCATTATAATTATCTACAAAATAATTACCAATTTGTTCAAGTTTCATTATAATATCTGGTGTACATTTAAATGCTTTAGATTTCTCTTTACCTTCTTCAATAATATCAATTATTTCATGAAGTCTATTGATAATTGGTGCATAAAACCCAATTGCATTTTCAGAAGAGAATAGATTATCATAATACTCATCTTTAAATTTACTTAGATAAGACATATAAATATCTACTTCTTCCTTAAATGGTTTTCTAAAAGAACTTGTAACTTCACAGGCCTCAAACCTGTCCATCTCATCAAAATACCAAGAATCTGTTACAGTTTCAAAAAACTCCTTAGTAAAAAGTTCTTTTGCTCTAGATTCTGCTATATGCTTGATAAATGAATCACTTAACTGTCCCATGTTATTCAATTAATTAATGAAAGATCAATATTATGTTCATACATCCAATAAGCTAATTTTATATCTTCTGGATTATTCAAATAAACTTCTTTTGATTCATGTGAATCTTTAATTGTTTCATTCATAATTCATTATTTTAAGTAATTTTTCTTTAACAATAGGCTGATCAACTTTTTCTCTATAAATAAATGAAATCATCCTATCAATATCTTCACCATTATTAACTGCATCAATCATTGCTTCGACATGGTCATCAAATTTATCATAATCATAAACCATTGAACCATCTTTAAGGAAGACAAAATTTTTACACTCATCTATAATTTTATCTCCATATCTTTTATGAATGTATTCTTCCCAAGTATTATAATAAGCTCTTCTATAAGTCATATTATTTATGCATTTTATTATAAAAATCTATAAGTAATTCTTCCTCAGTAATATTTGGGTTAAGAATAATAGAGTAAAGAACA
>Ga0247611_10004050_pt1 | contig 20796 bp, 16 predicted proteins | sample 177DNAGHGhighgp2_FD_192422 | JGI IMG/M metagenome (GOLD analysis project Ga0247611, IMG submission 192422) | Sheep rumen microbial communities from Palmerston North, Manawatu-Wanganui, New Zealand - 1770 DNA GHGhigh gp2 | ecosystem: Host-associated > Mammals > Digestive system > Stomach > Rumen...
ATCGAGGTTACATAACCCTCAATCGTATAAACAGCACCTTCGTTGTAAAGCTCGTTGTTCTCAGAAACACTCAACGCTGCCTCTGCTGCTTCTGCACAGTTCGTCGGGTCCGTGATTACAACCGGAGTCTCTCCTTCTACATAGAAGTAACCATAGTGCCAGCCTTCCACGCCACCTTCCGGACGGAAATAAACTGCATAGTCACCTGCTTCGTTGATCACATAGTTGTTGTCCACGCCATCCGGGTACCAGGTAATGGTCTCACCCTGAACGCCGATCACCTTGAGTTCATCCTCCGCATTGAAAGTAAACTCGCCCATGTACTCATTCGCAACTGCAGGATTAACCGTAAGTTTGTACGCCTCGTTAGCAGTCCAGTTGTTCATCGAACCGACTACATAGTAATTAACTGTCGGCGTCGGATGTACTTCACCACCAGCAGCATCGTACGTTACAGAGAAGGCAGTAATACGTGCCTGACCGTTTGTGGCAGTACCCGAGTTGCCTACCGTGAAGGTAGCGGACTGTACATTCTCGAAAGGAACAGCCACACCGGACTCAGCCCCTACAAGAATACCCGAGTTCTGCGAAACATAAGTCAGGGTAACAGAACTGATCGTGTACCCATCAACAGCCGTTAATGTGATAGAAGCATTACCTGACTGGTACAAACGAATCTGCTGACCGTTGGAATAATACTTACCCGAGTTAGCATCGGTAGCCGTTGTAGAAACAGCAATCACTTCGTCCAAATCGAACGGAGTACAAACCGCACTGTTGGTAAACGATTTTTCATTTGCCAATTCCTCTACGGTCTTAGAAACTGTCGTTGCCATCATGCTGCCTGCGAAAAGCACGGCAGCAAAAAGTGAAAAGATTTTCTTCATAAATTTAAAGGTGTTTATTTTAAAATGTAGCGAACTAACCTAACAGGTGATTTCGTAAACGGACATTTTTTCGGGCGCAAAGGTACTGCTTTTTTTTTATATATGCAAATAAAATGTTTTAAAACATTTATTTTTTATGCGCAGCAATGAATAATTGGGCCGAATTAAAGAGATTCTGCCATATGATATATGCCGCGGCACCAAGCGATGCCATCGGATCCAAATACGTATTTGCCATCCACACGCCCAACGAAGTATTCTTCTGTCCGAATGCCTGTCCTGCCGTAATAGAACTGACACCGGACATGGTCTTCGGCGCAGCCGCAGGATTGATCAGCACATCCTGATAGTCGCGACCCTTGGACGGTGCCGGCAACCAATAACCGATTAACTTACCGAGTCCGAACTGAAGCAGGCAGATAAAGAAGGAACATACTAATAAAATGAGTATATTAGCCAGTTGCGATTGAAAATTGCTAATCGCTGTTTCTGTCACCACCGCGGTGAGCACAACAATCGAAGCCACCCACAAATAGAACGGTACAACCGCTATTTTGACCGGCAGTACAAACTCACGCTTCCTGCGCCACTGAAAAACAAGCCGCACCAGCCATGCCAACAAAAACGGCCCCAACAACAGAGGTGTTATATGGGATAGAATGAGCACAAAAGCAGGCCAAAACGTTTTCTCAGCAAGCGGGTTGACAAGCGGGAAGACAGCCGGCACAATGAGCGTAGTAGCAAAATTAGACAGGAGGGTGAACGTCGTCAGATTCTGTATCGAACCTCCCATCTTACCGGCTATAATAGGCGCGGCCGTTGCCGTCGGCATAATAAAACAGAGCATCAACCCTTGGGCAAGATACCGATTATCTGTCAACAGGTACACACCCACATACGTACCTAGACTCAGGCTAATCTGCGTAGCCAATACCACCCAATGCCATTTATGCAACCTCAAATCCAGCGGATTGACCTTGCAAAAAGTAAAAAAGAGCATAAAGAAAATGAGCCAGGGCAGTATAGGAGCAAGGGGTAGAAAATACCGATGGCCGATAGCTCCGATGAGCACCGAAAGCCATAAAGCGTTACTGTCAAAAAACTTTCTTATCCCCATTTCTCAACGATTTCATCCATAATACGGAACACCTCTTCCACGCTCTCCGCCCGCAGCAAAGCAATTCTTGTCTGCTTGAAATCCGTCAGTCCCTTGAACACCGGCGAGGCCGCAAAATGCCTCCGTGAATGAACAATCCCTTTGCGTTCATCGTTGCCGCACCACGCAATAGAAGCCATCACATGCTCTTTCAAAACAGCCACCTTCTCTACCATCGTTCCCGGTGCCGGCAACCCTTTCATCTCCGCAAACAACCAAGGGGCACCGAAAGTAGCGCGCCCCACCATGATCGCATCCACGCCATATCGCTCAAAACATTCCTTCGCGCGCTCCGGTGTGCACACGTCCCCGTTCCCTATAATCGGTATATGAATACGCGGATTGTTCTTCACCTCCCCGATAAGCGTCCAGTCCGCCTCACCGCGGTACATCTGGCTGCGCGTGCGACCGTGTATCGCCAATTCCTCTATTCCGCAGTCCTGCAACCGCTCCGCCAGATCGACAATAAAAGGTGTCCCGTCCTCCAGATACAGACTGTTCTCATCCCATCCGAGGCGGGTCTTGCAAGTCACAGGTGTCTTCACTGCATTCACCACCGCCTTCGTAATATCCAACATCTTCGGCACATCCCGCAGTAGACCTGCACCGGCCCCTTTACCCGCTACTTTCTTCACCGGACAACCGAAATTGATATCAATAAAATCCGGTTTGGCCTGCTCTACGATCCGTGCGGCATCGGCCATCGACTCCGGTTCACGACCGTAAATCTGAATCGCCACAGGCCGCTCAGCATCATTGATGGTGAGTTTGCGGGTCGTGGAGGCAATATCCCTAACGAGCGCGTCTGCATTGACGAACTCCGTATAGACACGATCCGCGCCGTAACGCTTACAGAGGGCTCTGAAAGCCGGATCTGTCACGTCCTCCATCGGTGCCAAATAGAGCGGTTTCATTTATTGAGCGTCGGGTAACTGATACGATGATGATTCATAGCCACAAGGCGGGATACAAACACGCGGCGGATATCTTCTACATCCTTGAAACTGAGCGGTGTCTCGGCGTACTGTCCGTCGGCTATCTGCGCATCGATCATCTGGTTGACTGCCTTGGCGATGGACTCTTCCGTGAACACCTCCAGACTCCTCGAGCGTGCCTCGATGGCATCGGCCATCATGAGAATAGCACCCTCTTTGGTCGAAGGCTTGGCTCCCGGATAACGGAACAGCGCTTCATCCACTTTCTCGTTGGGATGGGCATTGCAATACGTGTTGTAGAAATAGCGCACGAGCGAGGTACCGTGGTGGGTGGTAATAAAGTTAATCACCACCTCCGGCAAATGATTCCTGCGCGCGATCTTCTCTCCTTCAGTCACATGGGAGATAACCACCTGCGCGGCATCACGCGGATCCATCTTCAACAGCGGATTCTCCACACCGGTCTGGTTCTCTACAAAGTAGAGCGGATCGGAGATCTTACCGATATCGTGATACAACGCACCGGTACGCACGAGCAACGCATTCGCACCAATCGCCTTCGCTGCATCTGCCGCCAGATTAGACACCTGCATCGAGTGCTGGAACGTACCCGGAGCCCGCTCGGCAAGGGTATGGAGCAACTCTGAATTGATATCCGTGAGCTCCACCAGCGTGATGGACGAGATAAACCGGAACAGCTTCTCAAACGTATAGATCAAACCGTAACAACCGATCGTCAACAACGCGCAGATCACAAAATAAAGGTACATCCACGGATCAATCGACGTGATCGCACCGGTCTGTGCAAAAGAAATCGCCGTATATGCAATCACCTGTGCGGCCAATATCCATGCGGCTGTCTGTATGAGTTGTGCACGGCGTGTCATATCGCCCAACGACGAGATAGCTACCATACCTACCACGATCTGGATAAAGAAGAACTCCACCGGTGCGGGTACGATAATCGAAGTGATAAGTATCGTCGTGAAATGCAAGAACAAGGCCGTACGGGAGTCGAAGAACACGCGCGTTAAAATAGGTACCCACGCGAAAGGAATCAGATACACCGAAAGACCAAACCGCAAGGCCAGACAAGCAAGTGCGATCACAATGAACATCTGCAACGCAAAGAAGAGCATCGTAGATGTCGAGCGCAGATATGAACGGCGGAACACATACAGGTACACTACAAACAGACACAAGAACAACAGCACCAACATCGACTCACCAAGTATGGACAGCGTCCGTTGTTTGTTACCCAGCGACTCATCGTCATACGCCCTGCGAAGCGATTGGAGAATCTGGTACGTGCGCTCGGTCACCACTTCACCTTTATCGATAATCTTCTCCCCTTTCTGCACCAATCCCATCGTCGGCGACAAGGTCGCCAGCAGTTTGGTGCGCATATCTTCCGTTCGCACGGTGTCCAACACCAGATTGATCGCGCAGTCGTAATTGAATTTCTTATGCGCGGTCATAGGCGTATACACCTCCGACAACGGGTATTTCTTCTGCTGTAAAGAGATACGCGAGTAACCCTCCTTCTGCAACCACTCCATCGTCTCCAAAGGTACTACCTTCACCTCCCGCTGTACACGGGGAATATAATTAAATATCGGCGCAAAAGTAGAGAGCAACTGTTCTTGCTCCTTCGCTAACTGCTCATCGGTTTTGTAAATCGGGAAATCAAAATCCGCGGTGAGCGTGTTGTACCCCCACGGTTTACCCAACTCATAATGGTAACGGAACGCATTGTTATAGCGCGGAAACATCAGTACAATGACCGCGGCTAATACCGCAAAAACACCCAAACGAAAAACAGTCTCTTTCATTTATCTCTTGGATTTAAAAAATTCTTGTATCATCGCCCGGCACTCGTTCTCAAGTACACCGGCTGTGACGGTTGCTTTGGGATGAAAGACACGCGGAGCGTACGTCGCATAGCCTCTCTTCGGGTCCGGTGCACCGTAGACGATCCGACTGATCTGTGCCCAACCGATCGCACCGGCACACATCGGGCAAGGCTCCACCGTCACATACAACGTGGCTTCCGGCAAATACTTACCTCCCACCGTCTGTGCAGCGGCCGTAATAGCCTGCATCTCCGCATGAGCAGTCACATCTTCGAGCGTCTCCGTCAGGTTATGCCCCCGACCGATAATCTGACCCTGGCTCACCACCACACAACCGATCGGAATCTCATCCTTCTTCAGCGCTTTGCGCGCTTCTTCTATCGCCAGACGCATAAATTTTTCGTCATCTTCGAGATCTCGAGCGCTCGAGGTCTCCACATTCCGACAAAACCGCTCCAACTCCTCCGGGTGGTCCTCAAAATGGTTTCCGATCACTACCATATCCGCACCGGCATCATAGGCAGACTGCATCGCCTCCGGCGTACGGATTCCACCACCCACAATAAGTTTTATAGAAATGTGCGCACGAACGGCTTTAATAATCTCCGTTGATACCGGAGTAATAGCGCCCGAACCCGCTTCCAGATAAATGGCTTTCTTACCCATCATCTGAGCCGCAATACAGGTATCTACGATCGTGTCCACATCAGTCGGATCGAGCGGTTGGGTCTGCGTCACACGCATTGTAGAAGTCTCCACACCACCGTCTATTAGGATATAGGCCGTTGGGACGAAATCCATATGCGACTCATAGATCCGCCGCGCAGACTTAATCTGCTGATTTACAAGATATTCCGGGTTTTTACCAGACAATAAAGAGAGGAATAAAATACCATCTGCTTCCGGGGTAAACTGGGACGAATTTCCGGGGAAAAGAATGATCGGAATCTTCAATTTCCAATCTTCAATCTTCAATCGGAGTTTCTTCACAAACTCCGTCGTATCCCCACCGGTAGAACCGCCGACAAAAAGATAGTCGGGGTGGCAGGAATCCGAAATCGGAAGCATATCCAAATTCGCCTTCTCCGGATCCAACAATATGGCTAATTGCTTTTCCATTCAAACGTTTCAACCATTTTGACTACATCCTTACGCAGATACTCATATACCGGCGCCAACGAGTCCGCATTCGGCGGACAGTTGCAATACACTGAAGCGCGGAAGAAATGACTCGTGGAGTCCGTCACAAAGAACTGGCACGAAGAGGCGGTATTGCCCTCCAAATCGAAGAGCACACCGTACACATGAGCCTCTGGGTGCATATAGTCCTGTTCCGGAATCGCGTTCGCAAACGACGCATTGCGATAGACAAACTCCAACGCATCGTCCGTCAATTCCCGCAAGTTATTCTGTACCGGTTTGTACGAGCAATGAACGGTTGCGTCCAAGTCCGGATAGAAGAGGTTAATCCAATAGGGCTCACTCACATCCGTACGGGGCTTGACCACCGCATTGCGCGACAGCGCAAACGTATAGGGATAAGCGGGATAATACAGATCGAAATCCGTGTACGCCGTATCGGGAACGGTGATCCGATAATAACCGTAAGGCTTGGGAACCGTAGCCTTGCCGCACGAAACCAACAAAGCCGCTACCGCTAATATAGATACGATTTTCCGCATTCGGGCACAAAATTACAAAAAAAATCGGAAAGAGAAAAAGCAAAAAGTGAAAATTAAGTCTTTTTTGGCAAAAAGAGCACTTTTTTCCTTATAAAATGCGCGCGCGCTTGCACATATAAAAAAAATGTTGTATCTTTGTGCCCAAAATTATGTATAGCATGAACGGAAATAACTATTGTGTGATCATGGCGGGCGGTGTCGGAAGTCGATTCTGGCCCTTCAGCCGGGCAGATAAACCGAAACAGTTCCTGGATTTCTTCGGCACCGGTCGCAGTCTTTTGCAGATGACAGTGGATCGTTTTCGACCCTTAGTACCGGTGAAGAACATGTTTATCGTAACCAACGTAGCGTATAAGCAGATGATTCTGCAGCAGGTTCCGGATATGCCGGAAGGTAATATCCTGTGCGAGCCGGCGCGTCGGAACACCGCGCCCTGTATCGCCTATGCAACCGCGCATATCCGTGCGCTATGCCTCAAGCGAGCCGGTCTCACGGCCGCCAACCAGGATTGGAGCCGACCCGAGATGCAGGCGAACATCGTCGTTGCAGCCAGTGATCACCTGATTTTGGAGGAAGACAAGTTCCGCGCAACAATCCAAAAAGCATTTGATTTTGTCAGCCGTAACAAGGTCATCTGCACCTTGGGCATGAACCCTACCCGCCCGGAGACCGGATACGGCTACATCCAATATATCAAATCTCCCATCTCCAATCTTCAATCTACAATCCCCGACGGCATCTATCCGGTGAAGACCTTCACGGAGAAACCGAACTTGGAAATGGCAAAGGTATTCCTGGAGAGCGGTGATTTCCTCTGGAACAGCGGTATCTTCATCTGGAACCTCCAGACCATCAGCGAGGCTTTCCGGTATCTCTTGCCCGCAGTGGCAGATCGTTTCCGTGAGGGAGAGCTGCTCATGGGTACGGACAAAGAGGAAGACTTCATCGAAGTCATCTTCCCCAAATGTCCGAACATCTCCATCGACTATGGTATCATGGAGAAGGCAGACAATGTCTATGTCATCCCATCCAGTTTCGGCTGGTCCGATCTCGGCACATGGGGCTCCCTCTATGAGCTGAGTGAGAAAGATGAGAACGGCAATGTCAGCCTGCATAGCGAGACCCATTACTACGAGGCGGAGGGCAATATTGTGGTGCTCGAACCGGGCAAAGTGGCGATCGTGCAGGGCGTGAACGACATGATCATCGTGGAGGAGAGAGGTGCTTTGTTGGTTTGCAAGAAAGCCGAAGAACAACGAATCAAAGAATTCACAAACAGTTTTACTTAATATAGATCTTACATCATGAGTTATCTGAATTTTGACAAGACAGTGCTTGTTAATCTGGAGCGATCGCTTCAGAAAGAGATGATTCGGACCAACCGTGCAGGTGTGTACAACTCGACGACACTCGTCGATTGTAACACGCGCAAGTACCACGGTCAGTTGGTGATGCCTATTCCGGAGCTGGGAGACGACAATTTTGTACTCCTCAGTTCTCTGGACGAGACCGTCATCCAGCATGGCGCGGAGTTTAACTTGGGCTTGCACGAGTACGGAGAGAACCATTTCAGTCCGAACGGACACAAGTACATTCGCGAGTTTGACTGCGAGTTGATCTCCCGCACGACCTATCGCGTAGGCGCGATGGTTTTGCAGAAGGAGCGGTTATTGGTTAGCTTTGAGCCGCGTGTGCTCATTCGTTACACGCTGCTGGAGAGCGGTAGTCCGACGACCTTGCGTTTCCGTCCGTTCTTGGCGTTCCGTAACGTGAACGAACTGACCCACGAGAACCCGCTCGCTAATCCTAATATGGACGAGTGCGAGAACGGTCGTTACAACCGCATGTACCCGGGCTTCCCGAATCTGTACATGCAGTTCAGCAAGGCCGTTGAGTATCACCACGACCCGCAGTGGTACAAGGACATCGTGTACCGCAAGGAGCGCGAACGCGGCTATGCCTTCAAAGAGGACCTGCTCGTTCCGGGTTACTTCGAGTTGCCGATGAAGAAAGGCGAGAGCATCATCTTTGCTGCCGGCGTCACAGAATGCAACACCGCACAACTGAAGAACGTCTGGAAGAAAGAGCTGGAGCGTCGTAACCGCCGCGAGGACATGTTCTCCACCCTCAAGAACAGCGCAAGCCAGTTCTATAAACGCGAGGGCGACAAGTGCTACCTCTTAGCCGGCTTCCCATGGTTCAAGGCAGATGCCCGCACCACCTTCTTCTCGGTTGCCAGCTGTACGCTGGACATCGACCGTCCGGAATACTGGGACGCGATTGTCAACAAAACGGCTATCGATGAGATACTCAAATTTATGAACGGTCGCGGTCATGAGATCAAGATGACCGGCATGGACGAACCGGACGTGCTCTTGTGGTTCATTCGCGCTTGTCAGAAATATGCGCATAAATATACGGTACGCGAGGCAGCCGAACTTTATGGCCAACTCTGTCTGGATATCATTACCTGGTACCGCAAGCAGAACCACCCGCGTGCTAAACTGCACCAGAACGGTCTTTTGTGGACCGATGGTACGCAACGCCCCGCTACCTGGATGAACGCCACCGAGAACGGTTGGCCCATCACCCCGCGTACGGGATATATAGTCGAGCTGAATGCCCTCTGGTACAACGCCATGCGTTTCACGGCGGAGATGCTCCGCGAGATGGGCAAAGAAACCAGCGCCGACCTCATGGAATACCAAGCGGAGATCAGCAAGGATGCTTTCGTGAAGATGTTCTGGAACGGACTCTACCTCAACGACTATGTCGTAGGTAATTACGAGAACCGCGAGGTACGCCCGAACATGATCTGGGCGGTCGGTCTGCCCTACAGCCCGCTGGATCGCAAACAGCAGAAAGCGGTTGTCGATATCTGCACGAAGGAGTTATTGACACCCAAGGGTTTGCGTTCCTTGAGCCCGAAGAGCGGTATGTATCATCCGTTCTACGGAAGCAACGCCGCCGAGCGCGACCGCAGCCTGCATAACGGCGTGGTATGGCCCTCGACCATCACCGCTTATTCGCGTGCGTACATGAACGTATATAAATACAGCGGTACCAGCTTCATGGAGCGTCTGTTGGTCGGCTTCGAGGCCGAGATGGACGAGCTGACGATCGGTACGCTCAATGAGTTCTACGAACCGAACCCGCCTTATAGAGGACGTGGCGGTATGAGTAGTGCGCCGAGTGTAGCGGCGGTCATCAGCCTGATAGATACCTTACGTAAATATGAACGTGAGCAGAAAGAGGCTCAAGAAAAGGAGGCACAACAATGAAAGCGTTAATGTTCGGTTGGGAGTTTCCCCCTCATATCTTAGGTGGTTTAGGTACAGCGAGTTACGGTTTGACACGCGGTATGGCCGAGCAACCGGATATGCATATTACTTTTGTCATCCCCAAACCTTGGGGTGACGAGGATCAGTCTTTCCTCAAGATCATCGGCGCGAACAGTGTGCCTGTGGTTTGGAAGGATGTCAACTACGATTATGTTAAGGACCGCATGGCGGGCCGCATGAGTCCGGAGGAGTATTACCACCTGCGCGACGGTATTCGTTATGACTACCGCCGTATCGGTACGGACGATCTCGGTTGTGTCGGTTTCTCGGGTCGCTATCCCGACAACCTGATCGAAGAGATCGGTAACTACGAGGCCGTAGCTTCGGTGCTGGCCAACAGTTTGGATTTCGACATCATCCACAGCCACGACTGGTTGACCTATCCGGCCGGTGTGTTTGCAAAACAGATCAGCGGCAAGCCGCTCGTCATCCACGTGCACGCCACCGACTTCGACCGCAGCCGCGGTAACGTCAACCCGACGGTATATGCCATCGAGAAACGAGGTATGGACGAAGCGGATCATATCATGTGCGTAAGTAACCTCACACGTCGCACCGTGATCGAGAAATACGGTCAGGACCCGCGTAAGGTCAGCACGGTACACAATGCCGTAGAGCCGCTCGCACACCCCGAAGAGTTCACCAAGCCCGAGCGCAAGGACAAACTCGTTACCTTCCTCGGTCGTATCACCATGCAGAAGGGACCGGAGTACTTCGTCGAAGCCGCTGCCCGCGTGCTCTCCAAGACCGACGGCGTACGTTTCGTAATGGCCGGTTCGGGTGATAAGATGACAGAGATGATCGATCTCGTTGCCAAACGCGGTATCGCCGATAAGTTCCACTTCCCGGGATTCATGCGCGGCAAGCAGGTACAGGAGATGCTGGCCATGAGCGATGTTTATATCATGCCGTCCGTCAGCGAGCCGTTCGGTATCTCGCCGCTGGAGGCGATGCAAGTAGGCTGTCCGTCCATCATCAGTCATCAGTCCGGTTGCGCAGAGATCCTGCAGCATGCCATCAAGACCGATTACTGGGACATTGATGCTATGGCCGATGCCATCTACGCGATCGTTAAGTATCCGGCGATGTACAAGAGCCTGCACGAACTCGGTATGAAAGAGGTCAACAATATCAAGTGGGCCGATGCGGGTCTCAAGGTTCGCCGCATCTATGACGGAGTAATTAATCATACATTGTAAAAATTTTATATCTTATGAAAAATATATGCTTATGCTTCCAGATGCACGCACCGTATCGTCTGAAGCGCTATCGTTTCTTTGAGATCGGTAATGATCATTACTACTATGATGACATGGCTACTGAAGAGCACACCAACTGGTTGGTACAGACTTCCTATCTGCCCCTTTGCCAGACCATCAAGGACATGATCAACCTCAGTAAGGGTAAGTTCCACTGCGCCCTCAGCGTCAGCGGTACGATGATCGAGATGTTCGAGCAGTTTAACCCGGAGATGATTGATATCCTCAAGGAGTTGGCAGCCAGCAAGTGCGTCGAGTTCCTCGCAACCCCGTACGCGTATTCCTTGGCTTCGGAGTACAACGAAGAGGAGTTCAAGAAACAACTTAAGTTCCAGGGCGAACTGTTGGAGAACATCCTCGGCGTCAAAGCACAGAGTGTATGGAACACCGAGTTGCTCTATACCGACGAGACTGCTTATAACCTCAACAAACTGGGTTACAAGGTCATCCTCACCGAAGGTGCAAAGCATGTTTTGAGTTGGAAGACCCCGAATAAAGTATATCAGAGCGCCGGTGCACCGAAGATGAAAGTGCTGCTGCGCAACACGAACCTCAGCGACGAACTGAGCTTCCATTTCTCCGATCCGGGTTGGGCGAACTTCCCCATAGACGCAGAGAAATATGCGGACATGCTCAAAGCACTGCCGGAAGGTGAGGAGATCATCAATGTATGGGTAGGCGCAGAGACCTTCGGTGTTCGACAGAATGCCGGAACGGGTATCTTCGACTTCCTCAAAGCACTGCCGTATTTCGCCCTCGAGCGTGAGATAGGCTTCATGACCCCGGCCGAGGCAGCCAAGAAAATGGCGGCGGAGGATGTACTGTCCAGTCCGTATCCTCTGACCTGGAGCGGCGAGGCAAAAGACCTGAGCATCTACACCGGTAATGATCTGCAGCAGGAGGCATTGAACAAACTCTATGCAGTTACCGAGCGTGTGCATCTCTGCCAGGACAAAGCCCTGAAGACCAACTGGCTCCGTCTGCAGGATGTCAACTACCTGCATTTCATGAACCATATCGATCAGGGCGAGACCCAGTTCGAGTCGGCTTATGACGCGTTCATTAACTATATGAATATCCTTTCTGACTTCCTGCAGACCGTCGAAGAGCAGTATCCGACAACCATCGAGAACGAGGAGTTGAACGAGTTGCTCAAGACCATCCGCAATCAGGAGGAAGAGATTCAGAAACTGAACGAGAAGTTGAAGAAAGCAAAAAAATAAACTTTCAACTTTAAACTTTCAACTTTAAACTATCTTTTTGAAAAAAAGATTAGCGATAGTATTAGTGCTGTTGGCAGCGACCCTTGTGGCCGCTGCCAAACCGCCCCGTGTATCAACGAAGGTAAAGACCTGGCATATGCCCGGTTACAGCGCCGTCGCCGATACCACGGTCTTCATGGACACGCTGATGTTGAACTACCACGACGTTGATGTGCAGAACGATTTCTCCATCAGCAATGCCACGAACGGAAATATCCTCGTATCGCCGCTGGAGAGCCGTGTGATCAATAACCGGATCAAGACCATCGACGATCCCTTCGCCTGGAGTCTCACGCCCTACGTGGTCACACCCCAGCAACAACGGTACTTCAACACCACAACACCTTTCTCCACCGTTGCATACAAGAAAGGCTTCGTCACCGGACACGAGGAGAACGACATCGATTTTCTCTTTACCGGTAACCTCAGCAAAGCACTCAACTTAGGCCTCGAGATGGACTATCTGAGTTCGGTCGGCCACTATGCCAACACCGCCGGTAAACTGTACCGCGGCTCGGTATGGGGCAGCTACAACGGAGCTCATTACACCTGCCATGCCGCGTTCAGTTGGAGTCGCTTGCACTCTTTCGACAACGGCGGTTTGTCCGACGTAGAGGACCTGCGAAGCAGTCTCGATCCGGAGGACCTGCCGGTGCGTATCAACGTCATGACCGGCTACCGCTACCTCAGCGGCTACCTGCATAACCAGTACGCCATCACCAAAGAGCGGGAGTACCATGACTCGATCGAGGTCATCGAAGACGGTCAGCGTTTATGGCGCGACACGATCAAGATAGAGCATATACCGCTCATGACCTTCAGTCATATCTTCGAGTGCAATAACTCGAACCGGCGGTATCTCGAGAAGACAGCGGAGAACAGTTTTTACGACACCACCTACTATGACTCCGGCAAGACGAGCGATACCACGGACGTGCTGACCATCCGCAACACGCTCGCGGTCACCTTCTGCGAGGCGTATAACACCAAACTCAAGTTCGGTATCACGGCCTTCGCCATGAACGAGTGTCAACGCTTCCTCACGGACAGCGTGCCCTACTACCAGGACAGCGCCGTCAACTACAAATGGCTTAACAACACTTTCGTCGGTGGCGCCATCCAGAAGCACAGCGGAGAGAACGTCCACTTTGCGGTGGAAGGAAAAGTATGCCTCTTGGGTTACAAGATCGGCGAGTTCGATGTGCACGGTAAGTTGGAGACCAAGTTCATGGCCGGTAACTACCCGCTCCTCATTGCTGCGCGGGCACACGCCTTGAGCGAGACACCGAACTGGTATCTGAAACATTTTGATTCGAATCACCTACGGTGGGAGAATGATTTCGGATTCACGTACCGATTCATGGGCGCGGCCTCGGTTGACTATATGTACAAATGGCTCAAACCACGTATTGATTTCAGTTTTGAGAACATCACCCACCCCATTTATGTCGCCCAAAGCGATTGGAAACCGCGGCAGTTCGGCGGAAACGTACAGGTCATCACCGGCGATGTCGGCTTGGACCTCACCACCCCGTGGATCAATCTGGAGAACCGGGCGGTCATCCAGCACACCACGAACGACAGCGTGTACCCCGTGCCGACCGTCATCCTGCAGCATCGGCTCTATTACCACGGCTTGTGGTTCAGGGCGCTGGAAGCCCAGATCGGTGTCGATCTGCGGTATTTCACGAAGTACTACGCACCGGTGCTCTGCCCGGCAACGGGTATGTTTGCTACCCAACAGGAAACGAAGATCGGCAATTATCCGTGGATGAGCGTCTATGCAAGTTTCTATGTGCGCTCCATCCGCTTGCGGTTCTTCGCCCATTACCAACATATAAACCACCTTTTCATGAAAGATAATATTGACTATCTGACTATGCCCGACTACCCGACGAACCGCGATGTGTTCCGTGCGGGCTTGGCATGGCACTTCTATAATTGATAACGATGACAATGGTAGTATCGGAAAATACAAACAAGATTATCCTGTACGCGCAGGAAGAGGCAGGTCGTTTGCTCAGCACGTGCATCGAACCGGCACACCTGCTGCTGGCCATCCTCCGTCTGGGAGAAGGTTCGGCGTATGACCTGCTGACTCGGGCAGAACTAAACCCGGAGCAGGCAAAAGACGCGTTAGAACAGTCGGTGCGCGGAGAAGATGAGCGTATCAACAAACCGCTGAGCACTACCTGCGAGCGGATCTTCCGCATCGCAGAAGGTATCAGCCGCGAGTACCACTCGGAGGCCGTTTGTTCGGCGCATATGCTGTTAGCCATCCTGCGAGAACGGCTCAACAAGACCGCCGCGTATCTGGAGCGGGATTGGAAGATCTCGTACAACCGGATCGTGGACCTCTACGGTGAACCCAAAGAGTCGATCGTGTACACGCAGAACATGCCCGAACAGGCGAGTGATATCAACGAACCCGGTTGGCAGCCGCAACGCGAGGCCACCAAAGGCAAGAAGAAAACGACGGCACTGGATAAGTACGGTCGGGATCTGACCCAACTGGCGGAACAAGGCAAACTGGATCCGGTGGTGGGACGCGAGAACGAGATCGAGCGTGTAGTGCAGATCCTGAGTCGGCGCAAGAAGAACAACCCCATCCTGATCGGCGAACCGGGTGTCGGTAAGTCCGCGATCGTAGAAGGCCTCGCCACCCGTATCAAGAGTGAGAACGCGGGGGCGTTGAAAGGTAAACGGATCGTGACACTGGATATCGCTTCCATGGTAGCCGGTACCACTTACCGCGGACAGTTCGAGGAGCGCATGAAACAGGTCATCACCGAACTGCGCGAGCACCCGGAGATCATCCTCTTCGTGGATGAGATCCACACGCTCATCGGCGCAGGTAACGCGTCCGGCTCATTGGACGCGGCGAACATACTCAAACCGGCCTTGGCGCGCGGCGAGGTGCAGTGCGTCGGTGCCACCACCACCGCCGAGTACGCCAAGTCCATCGAGAAAGACGGGGCCCTCGAACGCCGTTTCCAGAAAGTGATGGTGCGTCCGACAACGGGCGAAGAGACCGTCAACATCCTCAAACGTCTCAGCGAGCACTATGCCGATTATCACCATGTGATATACACGGACGCGGTACTCAAGACCTGTGTGGAACTGAGTGAACGCTACTTGACCGACCGTGCCTTCCCCGACAAAGCGATCGATGTGCTGGATGAGGTAGGCGCACGCAGTAAGACCAAGCAACAGGAGAGCAAGACCGACCATCCCTATGTCATCACCACCGAAGATGTGGCGGGCGTAGTCAGCATCATGAGCGGCGTGCCCGTACAACGCGTGGCAACCGCAGAGAGTGAACGCCTTCGCACGATGGCAGATGCCATCAAACACCGCGTCATCGGTCAGGACAAAGCCGTAGAGACCGTCGTACGCGCCATCCAACGGAGCCGTCTGGGTCTCCGGGATCCGAAACGACCGATCGGAACCTTCTTCTTCCTCGGCCAGACCGGTGTCGGCAAGACCTATCTGGCGCAATGCCTCGCGGAGGAGCTGTTCGGCAGCAAGGACGCCATCATTCGCTTCGACATGTCGGAGTTCATGGAGAAACATGCGGTAAGCCTCATGGTAGGCGCACCTCCGGGATACGTAGCCCACGAAGAAGGCGGCAAACTGACCGAAGCCGTGCGACGCAAACCCTACTCGATCATCCTCTTTGACGAGATCGAGAAAGCGCACCCCGATATCTTCAACGTGCTGTTGCAGGTGCTGGACGAAGGCCGCCTCACGGATCGCCAGGGACACGCAGTCGATTTCCGCAACACGATCATCGTGCTCACCAGCAATGTCGGTACGCGCCAAGTTCAGGAGTTCGGTGCGGGCATCGGCTTCGAGGCCGGCGAGATGGACCAGAACCGCGTGAACGCGACGCTCCTCAAGGCGCTGCAGAAACAGTTCCCGCCCGAGTTCGTCAACCGTATCGATAATGTCGTCACCTTCGAGCCGCTCAACAAAGAGAGTATCGGCCAGATAGTGCGTATCGAAGTGGGCCAACTGCAACAACGCATGAAGACGCAGGGACACCAACTCAGCGTCTCGTCAGAGCTGATCGCACAGTTGGTAGAGAAGAGCTTTGACAGCAAGAACGGTGCACGTCCGGTCAAGAGAGCGGTGCAGACATATCTCGAAGATCCGCTCACGGACATCCTGCTCCGCAGACCGAATCAGAAAAAAATAACCCTAAAAAAGATACAAGTATGACAATGGAAATTACAGACGCTAACATCAAGGATGTGATTGCGTCAGGCAAACCGGTAGTGGTAGATTTCTGGGCCGCATGGTGTGGTCCATGTAAGATGATGCTTCCAATTTTGGAGGAACTCTCGAACGAGTACGAAGGCAAGGTAGTAGTCGGCAAACTGAATGTGGACGAGAATCCGGAGACCTGCGAGGAGTACGGAATCATGAACATCCCGACTATGCTCTTCTTCCAAAACGGCGAACTCGTTAACCGCCACGTAGGTGCGTGCAGAAAACAGGATCTGGCACAACTTTTTGACAGTCTGCTGTAAAAAAAGCACACAAAAAGCCGCAAAAGTACGATTTTTCTTGCGTATTCCAAAAAAAAGCAGTACCTTTGCGCGCTTTTTTGCGCGCGCATCCCTAACGCGAAGTTCTGATGCAAGCGAGGGTCCGGTAGCTCAGTTGGATAGAGCAACAGCCTTCTAAGCTGTGGGTCGGGGGTTCGAGTCCCCCCCGGATCACTCACTAAACACTAAACGCTAAACGCTAATCGTTAAAACATGCGTCAATTAAAAATTACAAAATCTATCACCAACCGTGAGTCTGCTTCGCTCGACAAGTATCTGCAAGAGATCGGTCGAGAGGAGTTGATTTCCGTGGATCGTGAAGTAGAGTTGGCCGGTCGTATCCGAAACGGGGACCGTGCAGCATTGGAAGAACTGGTTCGCAGTAACTTACGCTTTGTAGTGTCTGTAGCCAAACAGTATCAGAACCAAGGTCTGAGCCTTCCCGATTTGATTAACGAAGGTAATCTTGGTTTGATCAAGGCCGCAGAGAAATTCGATGAGACCAGAGGATTCAAGTTCATTTCCTACGCTGTATGGTGGATCCGCCAATCTATTTTGCAGGCATTGGCAGAGCAGAGCCGTATCGTTCGTCTCCCGCTCAACCAGGTCGGTTCGATGAACAAGATCAACAAGGCATACCAGCGCTTCGAGCAAGAGAACGAGCGCAAGCCGAGTGCCGAAGAGCTGGCTGAGATGCTGGATATCCCGGTGGACAAGATTGCGGAGACGCTCAAGATGTCCGGTCGCCACGTCAGCGTGGACGCGCCCTTTGTCGAGGGAGAAGACAACAGCCTGATCGATGTGATGGTCAACGAGGATTCGCCCAACGCGGATCGCGGTCTGATCAACGAGTCCCTCTCCACGGAGATCAACCGTTCCTTGGCTACCCTCACCCCGCGTGAGGCGGACATCTTACGCAAGTTCTTCGGTATCGGTGTACCCGAGAAAACGCTGGAGGAGATCGGCGACGAACTGCATCTCACCCGCGAGCGTGTACGCCAGATCAAAGAGAAAGCAATCCACAAACTCGAGTCCGGTCAACGTAGCCGAATACTCAAGACTTACCTTGGTTAAAATGGTAACGCCTCCCGAAAAGGAGGCGTTTTCTTTCAACTTTCAACTTTCACCTTTCAACTGCTTTTTGATGCTAATCAAAAAGCGTAGGCTGATCGTTGTCGAGTTTCTTTAATATCGCGCGCATAAGCGATTCGCGAATGACCCGACTCCGGTTCTTTACGCCGTATTTCTCACAAAAACGATCGAGTATCCGTTGTTCGCTTTCGTTGAGCAGAATAGAGATCTTATGTTCGCGCGGAGCCTTTGCCATTAAAAGTAAAGCGTGAATTTAGCACCAAAAGAAATCAGGTTTCGACCCGTGTTATTGACAAACTCCGTTTCCTCAACTGTCTCCGTCACATTCATCTTCGCCTGCTGAAATTGGGTGTAGAAAACCGCTCCGAGTGCTGTTTTGGGGTTGAGTTGGTAGCGATACCCCAAGTCCACACCGGCGTACAGACCGCCGACATAGTTCTTGCTCAGTGCGATACCGTATCCGAGTCCGAGTCCGAAGACCGGGGCATGCTTGGTTTCCGTGAAAGGCATTCGGATCGCTGCTTGGATAGGCAGGAAGCTATATTTGTCGGCACCCATGAAAGCACCGTGATAACCGACACCGCCACCGACGAAGATATGCTTGCCGCCTATGTGGTGCGAACCCACCAACAGGTCCGCAGACACCGCCGCACCCATCTTCTGACCCGGGATGCACGCAGCCCCACCGGCTATCTCAAGCAGGATAGACGCTTTCTTGGAGGTCTTGATCTCCCGCGCGTCGTTCACTTCAGCCTCCTTGGCCTCAGGCACCACAGCATCGTCGGCATAGATCTCCTGTACATCGGATTTCGGGTATTGGAAACGGGCTCCTTCGGCATCGCGGAGGATAACCACCTCGTCATTCTGGAAGACAATCGTACCCTCTACGCGTGCGCCCGTACGCAATAATACGGTTTCCGCGTGCGCGCATACACATAAGGCAAAAAGGGAAATAAGACAAGCGAGTTTTTTCATGTTTTTCTGTATTTCGCTGCAATTTCGCTGCATTTTCGCTGCAAAGGTACAACTTTTTTTTCAATTATGCAAATACAAAGTCGATTAGGCTGCGATTTATATCTACATTTTCTATTTTGACCGTCACGGCATCGCCTAAGTTATAGCGTTTGATGTCGCCGATCTTGGATATATGAATCAGTCCTTCGCAGCGGTTGTCATCCAACTGCACAAACAGCCCGAAATCGGTAATACCGGAGATGTAACCGGTATGGATCTCGCCGATGTGGTCACTCATCCAGAGGGCCTGGTACTGTTTGATCGAGTCGCGCTCGGCCTGTGCAGCGTCCTGTTCGCACGCGGAGCAATGTTCGCACATCAGCTCCATCTCTTCGCGGTTCATCTCCACTTTCTTGCCCGTCAGAATATATTTCTCCACGAGCCGGTGAACCATCAAATCGGGATAACGACGGATCGGAGAGGTGAAATGCGTATAGTGGGAGAAAGCGAGTCCGTAGTGACCGATGTTATAGGTCGAATAGACGGCCTTCGCTTGCGCACGGATGGTCAGCATCTCGATCGCGCGCCGTAGCCCTTCGGTCGATTTGGCGGCATAACGGGAGCCGCGTTTGCCGGTATACTGTTTCTTAAACCGCTCCACTTCCGCCAGTTTATCCGCATCAGGCAAGTCGTGCACACGATAGACGAAAGGGCGTCCGGAGCCAACAGCCTTGGCTATCGTCTTGTTGGCGAGCAGCATAAACTCCTCGATCAGATGGTGAGCCTCGTTGGGAGACTCGAAGTATATCTCCGTCGGATGACCGTGCGCATCGAGCCGGAAACGCATTTCCTCCTGCTCGATCGTCAACGCCCCGTTCGCTATCCGCTCGGCACGCAACTGACTCGCCAGAGAATGAAGCGTTAAGAGGGCGTTCGTGATCTCGGAATCTCGAGAACTCGAGGTCTCGACAGAATTGCCGCCCTCAATAATAGCCTGTGCTTGATCATAATTCAGCCTTGCGTCAGAGCGAATCACCGTGCGGCACACCTTATATTTTAATACGCGCGCGTGAGCGTCCATCGTGAAGATGACGGACATACACAGTTTGTCTTCGCCCGGCCTCAGGGAACACTTGTCGTTGCACAGTTCCTCGGGGAGCATGGGGATCACGCGGTCCACCAGATAAACGGACGTGCCGCGCTGGTACGCCTGATCGTCGATCTTCGTGCCGGGCTTCACATAAAACGACACATCCGCTATATGCACCCCGATCTGATAACTTTCGACTATCGACTCTTGACTTTCGACTCTTTCAAAGGATATGGCATCATCGAAATCTTTTGCATCGGCCGGATCGATGGTAAAAGTGAAGGTTTCCCGCATGTCTCGGCGGCGTAATATTTCGAGCGGACTAATCATTGATTGCTAATTAAAGTACACAAAATCGTAAAATACGGTGCAAATTTACAAAAAATCTTGCACATATCCAAAAAAAGTTGTAACTTTGCACGCTTTTTTGCGTGAAAAATGTATAAAACACTATATTTATGAAAGTTAAAGTAAGTAATGTAAATCAACCTGCATGGAAAGAGTGCAACATTCACGCAACGCTTCCTGCAGAATTGAGCAAATTGCAAGAGATTGCGTACAACGTATGGTGGTCTTGGAACGGCGACGCGAAGGATCTGTTCCGTTACATCGACTTGGACGCATGGCATCGTGCCGGCTCGAACCCCGTGGTACTGCTCAACACGATCAGTTACGACAAGATGGTAGAGCTCACGAAGGATGAAAAGTTCATGAAAAAGCTGAACGACACTTATG
>Ga0247611_10004051_pt1 | contig 20791 bp, 27 predicted proteins | sample 177DNAGHGhighgp2_FD_192422 | JGI IMG/M metagenome (GOLD analysis project Ga0247611, IMG submission 192422) | Sheep rumen microbial communities from Palmerston North, Manawatu-Wanganui, New Zealand - 1770 DNA GHGhigh gp2 | ecosystem: Host-associated > Mammals > Digestive system > Stomach > Rumen...
TAGCAGCTCTTTGAAGCATTAACATTACCCATCCTCTAATCTCTAGATTGTTTGGTTCGCTTATCTTTGTCATGATTCCTTCTTGACTTAATGCTGCCAAGTGGTTTGCATAATAAGGATTGTGCCAGTCAAGGAAGAAATCGCCGTCTTCAACAGATGAAACTAATTTTTAAAAGTATAAAAATATGAAATAATAAGAGATTTACTAATTATTAAGCAGAATATTGTGATATAAAAAATAGAATTTAAATTCTTCTTAAATCAAAGTCTAAGTAAGTATATTTATTCATATTATATGAAAGTACTTTATTAATATTTTCTTTTGAACTTTCAGAAATTGAGGTAAGTCTAACATATCAATTATCTGTTTTAACTAATGGATTAATAGTTCTTCTTTTTGTTTCTTGTTTGATTCGATAAACTCAAGAAGGTTCTTTATCATCAGTATGGATAGATGTTGCATTTTCTCGTATCTCAAAACATTCTCTTATATTAGTAGTATTTGAATGTCTTATTTTATCAATAATGTCTATCTCTTTTAAACTATATAATTCTTCAACAGATATTTCTCCATGTTCTTGCATTATCTTTAAAATATCTGCTAAGAATTGCATAGAAAAGATTGTTCTATTCTCAATATAAATAACAGCAACTTCAGACATAAGTGCTACAAATTTTTCTGCTAATTCTTCATGTTTAAATCCTAATTCTTGTTCTCATTCTTCATTAACTTGTATTTCTATATCTTCATAAATAGCTTTAATGGTTTCTAAATCTGAAGTATGGTAAGTAAAGACACAATTTGACAAAGTATATTCTAATCTATCAGAAGATAATCTAGGACTATCATTATCAGCAATAGGATAAATATGGTAATCACAAACTTCTTCTAAGCTAATATTATCTCTTTCTAATAATGCACTAATTTCTTCAGATTCTTTAATAATTTTTGTAGTTAATTCTTCTGTTGATTCTTGTCTAGAATGATCTCCATTCATAAAATCAATGCAGTGTTTAAAAGCAGGAGTTGCAATATCATGAAATAATCAAGAAAGTGTCTGTTTTTTATCTTTAGTAAAATTCCAAATAATTAAGGCTACTCCTATACTATGTTCAAGAGAAGAAAACCAATGAATATTAAAAAGCTTAGAATAGTTAGTTCAACAACTAACACAAATATATTGTTGTTTTAACATTTCCTTAGTATTAGCATATTCTAGAATAAATTCAGGAATCTCTGGAGAAAGTATTTTATAATATTCTAGAACTTCTGGAGTAAACTTATAAATATCTTCTAATTTCAATAATTCCATAATCTTCTTATAATAGACAAAAATAGAACAATATATCATTACCATATTTTTTTTCTTATAAAATTCTAGATTTAAAAAACTAAAAAAAGAAAAAATAAATAAAAATAGCTATTGATTTTGATTTACCGAAACTGTACTATAAACATAGAAATATAAACAGCTATAAAATAACAAACAAAATGAATAATAAAATGAAAATTAAAGACAGTTTTTTCGCAGGATTAAGAATAGTGCTGCCAATAGTATTATTCATAATCATCATTAATTGGGGAGTGGGGCTTCTGTTTGATATGGTTGAGTTTATAGAACAACTTTTCCCAGAATCAACAGTAGGATCTCTCAATTTGCCTGGCTTGGTGGTAAAGTTACTGGTGTTGTCTATCTTATTTGTGATAATCTGTGTCATAGGTGAGATTTACCAAAGACCGGAGATGAGAGACAAAATAAAAGGATGGTTAACTCCTCTAGTAAACAGGATTCCTCTTCTTAGTCATCTCTTCGTTGTTACAAATGAGGTGTATGATACCTTTAAAAGAGCTGATTCTTTTAAGAGGGCGGTTCTTGTTCCTAGTCCCTTCTTTACAAGAGGATGGACAGTAGGGTTTATAACAAATGAAGAGCCTGATGTTATAGAAGAAGCCCTGGATCTTGAGGATATGGTAGCAGTTGCCGTCCCATTCTCACCACCAACGAGTAGTATTCTTGTCTTTTATGAAAGAAAAGACATCAAAGAATCAAAGATTACAGTTTCTGCAGCTCTTGCCATGATTATGTCTATGGGAACAGCTGGAGCAGCAAAGAAAGTTAAAGAGTCTCTCTCTGTTTCAGAGTGAGGCTTTTTCGAAAAAGAAATAAAAATTTTGTCAAATTAAGTTCAAATTCTGTCTAGATATTTTTTTATAAAATCACTTGCAATTCTGCAGCATTTTATTATAAAGGCACGTGCTATCTTTCAATGCCAAGGTAGCTCAGTGGTAGAGCAGAGGCCTGAAAAGCCTTGTGTCGGCAGTTCGATTCTGCCTCTTGGCACCACTTAAGAATGGGCGTGTAGCTCAGGCGGTTAGAGCGCACCTCTGATAAGGGTGAGGTCGGTGGTTCGAGTCCACCCACGCCCACCATTCTTAACGGGAACTAGCTCAGATGGCTAGAGCGCTTGGTTTGGGACCAAGAGGTCGCGAGTTCGAGTCCCGCGTTCCCGATTTGAATTAAAAAAACATAAAAAACTCTGTAGTATATTGCCTTAGCTTGCTTTGGTTAATACTTGTGGGTCGGGTTTTGAGATAAAGCTGGTGGCTCATCGGTTGATGAGATCTGTCAGATGATCAAAATCAAGTTTTTTTTTGAAATAATCCCTTGAAAAAGGATTGTAAATTATTATATATAATCAGTTCGTTTAACTTTTAATTTATTAAACACAGATTACTATGGCTACAAAACCACACGTAAATGTTGGAACTATTGGTCACGTTGATCACGGTAAGACAACATTGACTGCTGCTCTTACAGCTGTTGCAGCTACTAAAGGGCTTGCAGAATTCACAGCGTACGATCAAATCGATAACGCTCCAGAAGAAAAAGCAAGAGGTATTACTATTGCTACAAGACATGTAGAATATGAAACTGAAAACAGACACTACGCACATATCGATTGTCCAGGGCACGCTGACTATGTAAAGAACATGATCGTTTGAGCTGCTCAAATGGATGGTGCTATTCTTCTTGTTGCTGCTACAGATGGACCTATGCCTCAAACTAGAGAGCACGTTCTTCTTGCAAGACAGGTAAATGTACCAAAGATTCTTGTTTTCTTAAACAAGTGTGATATGGTTGATGATCCTGAAATGATCGACTTAGTTGAAGAAGAAATTAGAGATCTTCTTTGAAAAGAAGGATTTGATAGAGATTGTCCAATCATTAGAGGATCTGCTCTAAAGGCTGTTGAAAATCCAACTGATGAAGCTGCTGCAAAACCTATTTGGGAATTGTTTGATGCTTTGGATACTTATATTCCTCTTCCAGAAAGAGATAATGATAAACCTTTCTTGATGCCAGTTGAAGATGTATTCTCTATTAAAGGTAGAGGAACTGTTGCAACAGGTAGAATTGAAAGAGGTATTGTTAAAATGAATGATGAACTTGAACTTCTTGGATTAGGAGCTGATCCTGTAAAAACTGTTGTTACAGGTATCGAAATGTTCCACAAAGCTTGGCCACAAGCTGAAGCAGGAATGAATGTTGGACTTCTTTTGAGAGGTATCGATAAAGATGCTGTTGAGAGAGGACAGGTTCTTTGTGTTCCTGGAACAGTAAAAACATTTAAAAAGTTTGAAGCTGAGGTATATGTACTTAAGAAGGAAGAAGGAGGAAGACACACTCCATTCATGACTGGTTATAGACCTCAATTCTTCTTGAGAACTACAGATGTAACAGGAAGTATTGAATTAGCTCCAGGAGTTGAAATGATTATGCCTGGTGATAACGCTAAGATTATTGTTGATTTGATTTATCCAGTTGCTATGGAAGAAGGTTTGAGATTCGCTATTAGAGAATGAGGTAGAACTGTTGGTGCTGGAGTTGTTACAAAAGTAATTGAATAGTTTTCTTTAATATAACAGACCTTGGAAAGGGTTCTAGGTTGTTCTGAGGTCTGTTTTCTTATATTTATATTTGCTATCGAAAGGATATATGTCAGCTGTAAAGAAAGATCAAGCTCCTAAATTGAGAATAAAATTAAAGAGTTATGATGTAAGAATGTTGGAATCTTCTGTTTCAAAGGTTGTTAGTTTGTTGATAAAATCTGGTGCTGAAATTAAAGGACCAATTCCTTTGCCAAAGAAGAGAAAAGTTTATACAGTGTTGAGATCAAACTTCAAGTTTAAGAAATCAAGAGAACAGTTTGAGAGAATTTCTTATGCGAGAGTTATTGATGTTGTAGAAACAGGTGCTAAGACAATGGAGTACTTACAAAATCTTCAGATACCTGTAGGAGTGTTAGTTGATGTTAAGGTTTTTTAATCTTGGAGAATTATAAAATACGAATTACGGATTGTGGATATAATATTCGTAATTGGTAATTTGTGCTTTGTTTTAATTGATCAGAGAATTCAATAATGGCTAATAAATGAGGAATTGTTGTGGCAAAACAAGATATGACAAAGATGTGGATTGATAATAAATTCGTTGCAGTTACTCTTGTTAAAGTTCTTCCACAAGAAATTATTAGATATAAGACTCAAGAAAAAGATGGATATCTTTCAGCTGTTGTATGAGTTGAGAAAAAAGATTTAAATAAAGAAAAGGGACAAAAAGTTGAATATTCTATGGTAACAGAATTCCCTATCGACGAATCTTTCGTTTCTGCTCATCAGGCTTGAGAGGTTTTAGATTCAGCTTTATTTGATGGAGTTGCTTCTATTACTGTAGTTGGTATGACAAAAGGAAAGTGATATCAAGGTATGGTAAAAAGATGTCATGTTAAATGAGGAAGTGCAACTCACGGTCACAAGTTCACTAGAAGCTGAGGTTCAAAAGGTAATAGAAAACCAAGAAGAACAATGAAAGGACATCCACATGCATGACATATGGGATGGGAACAAGTAACTATTAAAAAGATCCCTCTTGTTTCAAAAGTTGAAAGAGATTGAGAAAAACTTTTAGTTGTAAAAGGATCTTTGCCAGGAGCAAGAAATAGTAAGTTAAAGTTTTTTGTAGATTAGTTTTTTTATGACCTTATTAATAGTAAAAGATGGTATATACAGTTGATGTGTATGATAAGACAGGGAAGGTTGCTTCAAAGTTTGAATTGAATCCAGAAATCTTTTCTGATGAGAATATTAACACTTCATTAATTCATGAATATCTTCTTCTTCAAGAAGCAAATGCTCGTAACGCAGTCGCTTCAACAAAGACAAGAGCTGAAGTATCATGATCAGGAAGAAAGTTATATAAGCAAAAGTGAACAGGTAATGCTAGAGTTTGAGATAGAAATTCTCCAATAAGAAGACACTGATGAGTAGCTTTTGGACCAACTTCTGAAAGAAATTTCGAGAAGACTATGACTAAGAAAGCTAGAAAAGTTGCTCTTAATGGATTAGTTACTTTAAAGGCTAAAGAGTGAGTAATTGCTTGATTACAGATTGATACAATGGACCCTAGTACTAAGGCTGCTGTTGAATTGTTATCAAAGATGTGAAATGCAGACAAAAAAGTATTACTCGTTGTTGATAAGAAAGAAGATGGAATTCTAAAGTCATTTAGAAATATTGAAGGATTAAAATATCTATTAGTAGATTACTTAAATCCTCGCGATCTTATGAACGCAGATGCTGTTGTCTTCTTAAAACCAGCACTTGAGTTTATTAATCAGAAATAGTTTATTTATGTTTTTGTTTAGGACAGTATGACATTCAAAGAGAAATTGCAGAATAGAGCAAAGAAAAATGTTGCTACAAAAGCACTAAAAAAGTTTAGTCCCTATGATGTTATTTTGGCTCCTGTGTTAACAGAAAAGTCATATAAACAGCAAGAGGTATCAAATAAATATGTATTCAAAGTACATGCTGATGCTAATAAGAATGATGTGGATGCTGCAATAAGATATATTTATAAGGTTACACCTATTAAAATTAATATCGTAAATACGGCATTTAAGGGTAGAGAAAGAAGAAAGTTAGTAAGAAGGGCTTTCAAAAAGGCTATTGTTACTCTTTCAGAAAAAGAAAAAATCGATTTTGCTGTGTAATTAAGAATATTTAGTATTATAATGTTTAATTCAGATGGCTGTAAAAAAGTATAAACCTTATACCCCATCAAGGAGATTTATGATTTGATATGACTTTTCAGAATTAACTAAGAAAAGACCTGAAAAATCATTAACAAAGACTATTGGTAGAACTTGAGGTAGAAATAACCAGGGTAGAATCACTTCCAGATTTATGGCTGGAGGACACAAAAGGCTTTATAGAATTATTGATTTCAAGTGATATAATAAGGTTGATGTTCCTGCTAAAGTTGCTGCTGTTGAATATGATCCATATAGAACTGCTAGAATCGTTCTCCTAAATTATGTAGATGGAGAAAAAAGATATGTTCTAGGATGGAAATGAGCAAAAAAATGACAAACAGTTATGAATGGTTCAAAGAGTGAAATTGCTCCAGGAAACAGAAGACAATTAAAGGATATCCCAGAAGGTATGAATATCTTTAATCTTGAAGTTACACCTTTCTCAGAAGGAAAATTAATTAAGTCTGCAGGTTCAATCGCTACAATTTCAGGTAGAGATGAATCATTAAAAGCAGTATTTGTTAAAATGCCTTCAGGAGAATTAAGAAGATTTAATGAAAATTGTTGGGCTACAATCTGAGAATTATCAAATGCTGATCACAAGAATGTAGTTATAGGAAAGGCTTGAAGACAAAGATGGTTATGAAGAAAACCTAGAGTTCTTTGAAAGAATATGAACCCAGTAGATCACCCATTATGAGGATGAGAGGCACACTCTCCTATCGGATCTAAGAGATGACCTAAGTCATTCAGCGGAAAACTTGTTTCTGCAGGAATGAAGACAAGAAGAGGAAAGAAATGGTCAGACAAGTTTATAGTTTCAAAGAGAAAATAATTATTAGGATTTGTTTTTATTTAGATATATTATGTTAGATGGCTAGATCTCTTAAAAAAGGTTTCTATGTTAATGAAAAGCTAATGAATAAGGTTTTAAAAATGAATGAAACCTGAGATAAGAAAGTTATAAAAGTTTGGGATAGAGCTTGTCATATTGTCCCAGAATTCATAGGATATACTTTCGCAGTTCATAATTGAAAACAATTTGTAAGTGTTTATATTACTGAAGATATGTTAGGACATAGATTAGGAGAATTTGTTCCTACAAGAACATTTAGAGGACATCCTTTCTAGTCCAAATGTATAAAAAATTTACTTTAGTTTGTGTAATATATTGTTATGAGTAATCAAGTAACAGCAACATTGAAATATGCACTTATTTCAGATACTAAACTTAATCTTGTTGCAGATCTTGTTAGAAAAAAGAAGGTTACAGAAGCTCTTGATATGTTAGAGTTTATGCCTAAAAAATGAGCAAGAGTGCTTCATAAGCTTATTAAGTCTGCTGCAGCTAACGCAGTTAATAATAATAAACTAGCTTTGGATGATTTGTATATTGAAAGAATCGAAGTTTGAAGAGGACCTAAAATCAAGAGAGTTAGATTTGTTTCTAGATCTAGAATAAGTCATTATGAAAAATATAGATCATATGTAAAGGTTGTTTTAAATACTAAGTAGTTTGTGAGTATGTGACAAAAGGTAAATCCTATTGGTATGAGAGTCGGAATTATGAAATCACGACCAGCAGAATGGTATGCTAAGACAAAGAGGCAAAATTCAGATTTTTTTGTAGAGGATATTCAAATTAGAAATTTTGTTGAGAAAAAACTCGCAAGATCTTGAGTTGCTAAAGTTGTTATTAGAAAGACTCTTAAGGAATGAGAAATCATTATCTTCGCTTCTAAGGTTGGAGTTCTTATGGGTAAGAATGGAGAAAGAATTAAGAAATTAGAAGAAGATCTAGCTAAGAAGTTTGGAAAACCATTCAAGGTTACAGTTAAAGAAGTAAGAGTTCCAGAATTATCTGCTAAGATAATGGCTGAATACATTGCATCTCAACTTGAAGCCAGAATGCCATACAGAAAGGTAGTAAAGAATGTTTTGTCTAAGGTTATGGAAAAATGAGCTCATGGAATTAAAATCCAAATTGGTTGAAGATTACAAGGAGCTGATATCGCTAGAAGTGAAAAATTTATTGATGGTAGAGTATCTTTGCAGACATTCAGATCTGATATAGATTATCATTATTTACAAGCTATGACTAAGTATTGAGTGCTTGGAATAAAGGTATGGATTGAAAAATGAGTAATCCCTTCTTCTAAGAAGAAGAGTAAGAAAACATTAAGTATAGATTAATATGTCTTTTTAATTGATCAGTTGTTATTATCATGTTGTTGACTCCAAAGAAATGGAAATATAGAAAGCAGATTGTTCCTTCTATAAAAGGAAAAAGCTCAAGAGGATCTACTATTTCTTTCTGAGAATATGGATTAAAAGCTATTACGAGTGGTTATGTTACTAATAAGCAATTAGAAGCAGCCAGAAAGGTAATAGTTAGACATACAAGGAAGGTAGGTCAATTGTGGATGAGAGTATTTCCAGATACACCTATTACTAAGAAATGATTGGAAATGCCAATGGGTTCAGGAAAGTGAGATGTAGATATTTACGCTGCTCCTGTTAGAAAATGAAAGATCATTTTCGAAGTTTCAGGACTTTCAAGAGAACTTGCTGAAGAAGTAATAGTTAGTGCAGCAAAAAAATTGCCTATAAAAGCTAGATTTATAGCTAAAGGTGAAATTAAATAATTGTATTTTATACCTCTAAATAGTTTGTTGTAATGAAAGGGACTGGTTTATATATGAAAGAGCTCGCTGGTAAGAGTGTAAAAGAGTTAGTAGCTATGAGAAAAGAAGCTAAACGTGAACTTTTTGAACTCAGAATGAAAAACAGTGTTAGAGCATTAAAAGAAACCCATAAAATAGGAGATCTTAGAGTAAAAATTGCTAGGATCAATACAGTTTTAAACTCTAAAGTTAATCAATAATGACAATTATCGGTGAAAAAAACATTAAGGAACTTGTAGGAGAAGTTGTTAGCGATAAAATGGATCAGACTTGTGTAGTTTTAGTAAAGTCTGTAAAGATGCATCCTATTTACAAAAAGAGATTTGTAGTTAGAAAAAAATATTATGCTCATAACGAAGGTAATAAAGCTAAAGTATGAGATAATGTAAAAATTAGAGCTATTAAACCTATCTCTAGACTTAAGAGATGGAGTGTTGTAGAAGTTATTTAGTTTTAATAATTAGATTTTACGATGTTGCAACAAGAATCATTAGTTGTAGTTGCTGATAATACACAGGCTAAAAAAGCAAAGATTATCAGAGTGTTAAGAGGTTCTTCTGGAAGAATAGCAAGCGTTGGAGACAGAGTTGTTGTTGCTATTAAAGAAGCTGCACCTACTGCTACAGTAAAGAAAGGACAAGTTTGTCAGGCTGTAGTTGTTAGAACTAGAAAAGAAATTGCTAGAAAAGATGGAACATATATTAGATTTGCTGACAATGCAGTTGTTCTATTAACTAAAGATGCTAAAGGAAACATGAATCCTATCGGTAAAAGAGTTTTTGGTCCTGTAGCAAGAGAGTTAAGAGAGAATTATAGACCAATTACTAATATGGCTGAAGAGGTATTATAGTCCTCGAGGTTATAAGGAACTTTATTTGTAATTTATTGTTCTAATGAAAAAATTGAGAAAGTGAGATCCTGTTATTGTTATTGCTGGAAAAGCAAAATGAAGTGTTTCTACAATCGAATCAATCGATGGAGAAATGGTTACCGTAAAGGATGTTAATGTTATGAAAAAAGCATTAAAATGACAAGGATTTGTTAAAAAGACTTTGCCTATGCATATTTCAAATGTAGCTTACTATCTTTCAGATGAAAAAAAGCCTACAAAAATCTGAATCGAAGTTACAAAAGATGGTAAGAAAGTAAGAAAGGCAAAGAGAACTGGTAAAGTTATAGATTAATCGTTTTTAATATTTTGATTATTTGGATATGAAAAAATCTGAATTATTTTGAAAGCTAAAGGATGATTTGAAGCTAAAGAACATTAATCAAGTTCCTAAAGTTGACAAAGTTATTGTAGCTATGTGAATTTGATCTTTGGTTACAAGGAAATGACATAAAGATTTTGAAGAGTTTGAAAAGAACATTATAAAAATTACTGGACAAAAACCAGTATTAGTAAGATCTAAGAAGGCTATTTCAAACTTCAAATTAAGAGAATGAATGCCTGTTATGTTAAAAGTAACACTTAGATGAGAAAGAGCTTATGATTTCTTGGATAGATTCTGTAAATTAGTTTTGCCAAGAGTTAGAGACTTTAGCGGAATTTCAAAGAGAAATTTTGATCATAAAGGAAACTTAAATATGGGAATCCAAAATTATAACATTTTCCCTGAATTAAGTGTTGATGATGTAACAATTCCTATGGGGCTTCAGCTTACTATTGTTAGTACAGCATGAAATATGGAGGGTACACAAGCTCTTCTTCAAGAATTGTGATTCATCTTTAAATAATAGCTATTTATCTTTATTGTATTGAACTAATGGCAAGAACAGCGTTAAAGGCTAAACAATGAAAAATGTTTGAAAAAAGATTTGTTAAATGACAAGATCTCAAACAACCAACAAAATATTACAATAGATGTAGACTTTGTTGAAGATCAAAAGCATATATCAGAGACTTTGGTATTTGTAGAGTATGTCTAAGAAGATATGCTAGAGAAGGTCTTATTATGGGGCTTAAAAAAGCAAGTTGGTAAGAGTTTGTTTTATTTTTGAATTGTATCGTTAAGATGAGTTATGTTAATGCACCAGTTCACGATCTATTAATAAGGATCAAGAATGCATATATGGCTAGGAAGGCAACTGTAGATTGAGTAATTTTTTCTAAGTTTAAGGTTAATGTTCTTGAACTTTTGAAGGAATATGGTTTTGTTAGAGACTTTGAAGTTGTAGAAGTTGAAAAGAAAAAAACCATAAATATTCAACTTAAGAAAGTTGTTAATCCTGTAAATGATATTCCTACAGTAAAGTTTTTCTCAAAACCATCTAGACCTTGGTATGTTGGTTATAAAGACCTTAAAGCTGTTGCTTGAGGAAAAGGACTATGAATTGTTTCTACAAATCAATGACTTTTGCCAGCTCATGTTGCTAAAGAAAGAAAGCTTTGAGGAGAATTAATTGCAGAAATTTATTAATTTGAAAATAATTTACTATTTAAGTTGTTATTTAGATGTCAAAAATTTGAAAGAAGCCTCTTACAATTCCTGCTTGAGTTGAGGTTGACTTAAAAGAAACTGCCGTTGATGTAAAAGGACCAAAAGGATCTTTACACTTGGATATCCCACACGGAGTTAAAATCGAAAAGAATGAATCAGAATTAGTATTTTCTATCATTGATGATCAATATAAAAATCTTCGATGATTAGTTAGAACATTAGTTTCTAATATGGTTGAAGGAGTATCAAAATGATATGAGAAGAAATTATTAATTATCTGAGTATGATATGCTGCTAAAGTAGAATGAAAGAATCTTGTTCTTTCTCTAGGATATGCACATAAAGTTAACTTCCCAATCCCAGAAGGTATTGAAATGAAGACTGAATTAGATCCAAAAGGTAATACAGTTATTTATATCTCAGGTATTAGTAAAGAATTAGTTGGTGAAGTTGCAGCAAAAATTAGAGGATTGAAAAAGCCTGAACCATATAAAGGAAAGTGAATTAGATATTTTGATGAGTTTGTTAAGATTAAACCAGGTAAATCTGCTAAAAAATAGTTAATGTTTGATTTTTATTCATTATATTTGTGTTTAAGATGAGTTATTTGAAAAATAAACTCCAAGAAAAACTTAGAAAGTACATGAGGAGAAAGCATAGAGTTAATACTAAAATTAAGGCTCAAAATCCTCAGTATAGGTTGTTAGTTCAAAAATCTAATCTTTATGTTAAAGCTCAGATTATTGATGCTGAAGGTAAAGTTGTTGCTATGACTTCTGATAAAGGATCAAATTGAGCTACTAAAACAGATAGAGCTATGGCAGCTTGAGAAAGTTTTGCAGCAGTATTGAAAGAAAAATGAGTTTCTACTATAGTTTTCGATAGAAATGGTTATCGTTATCATGGTAGAGTAAAAGCTTTTGCTGAATGAGTTAGAAAATGAGGAATTCAGTTTTAGTGAGTTAGTTTGCTATTTATCTATATAATGTATGATGTCGATGAGACCAGAAAGAGACAATAGAAAAGATGCTAGAAGAGAAAAGCCAAAAAAGGAATTTGAAGAACTTCTTTTGGAGGTTAGAAGAGTGACAAGAGTTACTACAGGTTGAAGAAGACTTTCTTTTAGAGCAACTATTTTGGTTTGAAATAGAAAAGGAAAAATTTGATTAGGTATTTCAAAAGGTAACGATGTAGCAAGTGCTGTTCAAAAGGCTTCTCATGAAGCATATAAGAATATGTTCGATGTACCTTTGACTAAGAATAATACAGTACCATATCCTATTTCTTTGAAATATAAGGCTTGTTTGGTAAAGCTTATCCCAGCTTCAGACGGTACCTGACTTATGGCAGGTTCATCAATAAGATCTGTATTGGAGCTTGCAGGATATTCAAACATCCTTTCAAAAATGGTTTGATCAAATAATAAATTAAATAACGCATTAGCTACAATTAGAGCTTTGGCTGCATATAAGCATGCTGATTACTTCTCTTCTTTGAAGGTTGCTACTGTTGAAGAAGAACCTAAAAAAGAAGCAGCTGTAGAGGAAAAAGCACCAAAGGCTGAGAAGAAAGCTAAGGCTGTTAAAGAAGCTAAAGAAGAAAAAGCTCCAAAAGCTGAGAAGAAAGTTGCAGAGAAAAAAGAAAAGGCTCCAGCTAAAAAAACAGCAACAAAAAAAGCTCCAGCTAAAAAAGCTGCTGCAGAAGAAAAAAAAGAGGATTAGTTTTTAGTTATTAATGTGTTGTTATATCATGAAACTTCATACATTAGTTAGAAGTAAAGGACTTACAGATAAACTTAACAGAAGAGGAAGATGAAACGCTTCATGAAGATGAAATTTCTCTTGAAGAGGTTGTAACTGACAAAAATCAAGAAGCGGACATTCAATGAAACCTTTCTTTGAATGAGGACAAACTTCTGTTGTTATGAGAATGCCTAAGCATAGAGGATTTAAGAGATATTATAAGTTAGTTAACGAAATCCAACCTGTAAATCTTTGAGCTTTACAAAAAGACGAGAGAATTACAGAAGTAGTTAATAAAGAAACTCTATTCCAACTATGATATATTAATTCTACTGAAATTGCTGTAAAGGTTCTAGGAACTTGAGATATAGAGAAAGCGTTAACTTTTGAATGAATTGAACATTTTTCAGCAACTGCTAAGGCTAAAATTGAGAAAGCAGGTGGAAGCATAAAATAATGATTGATTTAAAATGAAACGCGACCTCTTTCGCGTTTTATCTTTTTATAAGAGAATTTTTTATTGAAAACCTGTGTTAAATTGTTAATTATTCCATTGTATTTATATATTCTTTGTTTGTAAATATGAATAAGATTAAGAAGTTTTCTAAGACATGTAGTGAAATTTTTTCTAACAAGAAGATTATGAAAAAGATTCTTTTCACATTATGAATATTGGCTATTTATAGATTATTTGTATTCATTCCTGTTCCATTTGCTGATATTTCAGTTTTAATGTCACAAACATTGAATTCAACTTCAGATTTCGGATATTTTGTAATGTTATTATGATGAGCATTAGATCAGTTTGCATTCATCGCTATCTGAATCTCTCCATACATTACAGCTTCAATCATTATGCAGCTTTTATGAGTTATTCTTCCTTCAGTTGAAGAATTAACAGAACAATGAGAAGTTGGACGTACTAAGATTAACCAATATACAAGATATTTAACATTCCCATTAGCTTTCTTTCAAGGAATTGGATCAGTATATTTGATTAACAATATGTTAGGATGAGCTGCTATACCAACTGACTTCTGAACAGTAGTATTAGCTGGTTTCGTATTGGCTATCGGTTCTATGATGTTAGTATGGTTATGAGAATTAATAACAGAACACGGAATTTCAAACGGTATTTCTTTATTAATCTTCTCTTCAATCGTTGCATGAATTACTCAACAAGTATATGGAAGCGTTTCATCATCAACAAGTGTTTGGGGAATTATAGCTTTCATGTTAATTATCGTACTTGTACTTGTTCTCCTATCAATTCTTATTATTAAATCAATAAAAGAGATTCCAATCATATACGCAAAACAATGAAAGGCGCAACAATCATCTTTGTTACCTATACCTATGAACCCTGTAGGAATGGTGCCTATCATCTTTGCTATGGCATTTGTTTCTTTCCCTCAATTATTAGCAAAATTGATTACTCAATTTCAACCAGGTAATTGAAGATTGGTTTCAGTAGCTAATTGGATAGAAGCTAATTTCAATATCTATTCTCAAAATCCAGGATGGATTGCTATATTGGTATATGTAATCTTTATCGTTTTGTTCACATTCTTCTATGCAATGATTACATTCAGTCCAGATAGAATCGCTGATAATATCCAAAAGAGATGAGGATTTATCCCATGAATCAGACCAGGTAAAGCAACTGCTAAGTATATTAACTGAATCTTAATGCATTTATGTTTCTGGTGAGGACTTTGATTAGCAGTTGTTGGTATCTATACATATATTCTTCAATGGATTCCATTTGTTCAAAAGATTGTTGAATCACTTGGTTCACTACCAGTTGTTGTTACATGATCATGAGTCATCATCATCGTATGAGTTGTTCAAGAAATTATCAACAAGATTCAGTGAGATCTAGTAATGCAAAAATATGAAATGTATGAATAATTATAAGCTGGTTTAAATACCAGCTTTTTCTTTTTATAAAAAATTTTGAGATAATTGGTAAAATCCTAAATAAATTTCCCAGAAATTTGCTTTTTTTGAAATATCGATTATAATTATTTTGATTTATATAAAATAAATAAAAAATAATGAAAGAATCTATATTTTTTAACGGAGAGCAGCTTAAAATTATTCGTTGGTATGGAATACTTTACCAAATTTGTTTTAAGTATTGAATATACATTCTAGCCTTAATTCTTTCTTTCGTTTTAGTTGGATATGCTTTTACTTCATGATACTTTACTTCAATTTATTTGCTAGAACCTTGAGATACAGCAGAGCAATCCTTTAGTATGTGAGCTTATCAAAAAAATTCTGATCAAGTTGCTTCTATTCCTTGATTATCATGATATATTATTAATGGAAAACAAACAATTGAAGATTGAAATATTAAAGCACAAGATTCATTACTATCATATAATTGAATAATTCTTCCAAGATTAATAGATATTTCAACAAGTAACTTAGATTATTTTGTTGAAAATTTTAATAATGAAACTTATGATGGTGATTTATTACATAGCTTTTTTGTAAGAGTGATCCAAAAACCACTCTCAACAAAGAATTTTTGAGCACAAATGCCAGGTCTTCTTAAGCTCAATTGAAATTTAGAGAAGGTTTTTTGATTGGGATGCTTAAATGGTAACACTCAATATTCTTTTGTTTGTACAACATACATCGATACGTTCCTATCTCGTTTTTATCAATATAACTTAAATTCAGAAGTTATTTATCCTGATGGATCAAAATCAGATGAATTAACAGATGAATTAAAAAAGTTCTATTCAGTATTAAGGAATAAATGAGATAGTAAGGATAAGATTTGTAATTGATTGATAAAATATTGAGAATATGGATGAGTATTAGATAACAGATATTCAGATATTCTTCGTGAATGTGATTCTACAATATTTTCTCGTTTTACATTAATGAGAGACTTTCAAGCAATCACAAAAGCATTTTCAGTTGGATATGTTGATTCTACAGTATATAATAATGCATTATTAAACGAATATAAATTATTTTCATTCCAACAACTTCTTTATAAACAAATGTCAGCTTGAGCTGATGTGAATTCTTTGATGAAATCATATATTTCTTATTTAAGTGAGATCTTAACAAAAGAAGTAGATATGGATTGAGAATTATTAACTCCATTTGCTAAGTCTTTTGCATACTGGTATAATACTAATATTATTAAACCATTCCTAGAAAATGAAGATTCTAATATGGATAGAGATGATAGAAATAAAATGTCATTAGATTTACAAACATTACATAGTTGAGATAGATTCTCTAATTTCAAGTGATTAGCAAGCCAATCTCGTTATACAGCAGGAACTTCATGATGAACAAGTTTCGTTGAACAAGAAGAAGAGAAAAATCTTCAACAAATGTTTAGAATTTCTTATATGCCTGCTAAATTTAAGCTTATGGATATTTCATGAGGAGATTGAGATTTGAAGAATACACTTTACATAACATGATTGGATCAAGAATTAGGATTAACAATTGAAGCAACACTTGCTTATCAAAATATTCAATTATATGTTACTGAATTTAGAGTTGTGTGAAATGAGCAACTAACAGAGTATCTTGGTAAAATTATTACAAAAGAGAAATATTCACTTAATAAAGTTATTTCTCTTATGCAAGAGAATTATGATTATGTTAACGAAGCTACATCTATAGAAATTTCAATCTGTGATGAATTAGAACAATCATCAAATAAATGAAATGTTGTTTCTTGTTCAGAAGATCAGATTGTAATCAGTGTAGAAAATAGAAAAGAAAAAGATACAGAAAATATTGTATATACATTCACACTTGAAAGCTGAGTTCTTAAGAATGTTGAAATATCAGATAAGGTATTGGAAACAAGATTGTTAGGAGAATTAGACTTATCTCGTGTAGATCGTTCATCATCATTCTCAATGATAAAAGCAATACTTGCATTCTCTCCAGAAGAAGAAAGTGCTGTATCAATGAAAGATTATGTATTAATTAACGATAGTTTCACAAAATACTTATGATTCGAACCTACTAATATGTGGCTTGAAAAATGAGAATTAAAGGTTTCATTTGCGGCATGAGGAATCAAATTTATTGGAACATATGATGTTGTTAATAATACAATAAAACCTATTTCTATTGATTTCTGAGAAAAACGTCGTCCAGTAATTGTCCAATGATTTGCTCTAATACTAGCAGAGGATCAACAAGAGACATTAAATACTTTCTTATTAAATCCATTAGAATATTTGAGAAAATTGAACCCTGCATTAGTAAAGAGATATTTCGATGACGAAAAAAATAAATAGAATTAATTATAAAACATAAAAAATAGTAGATTATTAATATCTACTATTTTTTGTATTTAAATACATAGGCTTTAAAGAGGATAGACTGTTTCTTCTCAAGTTTTCATATTTTTTACTTTATAAACTGATTGTTCTTTCTCTCACTCTCCATAAACAACAACGAAAGGAATTCCCTTTTTATCAGCATATCAGAATTGTTTACCGAGTTTTTCACTTTCTGGATAGATTTCGATATTTTTTCATTCTTTCAAAAATCTTCAAGCTAAACCTAATATTCCATCAAAATTCTCCTGAAAATTTAAAAAGAGATAATCAGCAATAGTGTTTTGTTCGTTTTTATTTTCATCAAAAACTTTTCCTAATATTCTACTTATTCAAATACTTCATCAAACTCAACAATAATCATTTTTTTTAGGATCAATATACCCTGTTAGATTATTATATCTTCCTCCTCAGCAAATAGATCCTAATCTTTCATCTGCTTTAAAAACAGCCTCAAAAATTGTACCAGTATAATAATCTAAACCTCTTATGATTTGTAAATCAACTTCCCACTCAAAAATAAGTCCAAATTTTTCTTGGAGTAGTGTTAGTGATTGTAAAACGTTTTTTAATTCTTCTATTCATTCATTAAATAAAGGATCAGAACAAAAAGAATAAATACGATCCAATTCCACAAGGTCAATAGCCTTAAATAGAATAAAATCCAAGATCTTTTTGATTGATTCTTCAGATATTTTCAAATCTTCTTTTAATGTAAGGATAAATTTTTCTTCTCCAATTTTACTAAACTTATCAATAAGATTTGAGATAGCTTTTGCTTGTTCTTCATTCTCAGAAACACTTAAAAGGAAAGCGTTAATTATTTTTTTATTGCTGATATGAAAAACAGGAACATCATTGATTTCGCAGATAGTGAAAATCTCTGTAAGTGTTTTTCATAATGTAGCTATAATTTCAGCATCATAATAAAGATATCATTTCTCTCACTTCCAGATAGCATCAATATCGCATTGAAAAAACTCTCTATATCTTCATTTTTGAGCTCTTTCTCATCTCCAAACAGGTTGAATTTGATATCTTTTAAATGGAAATGTTAATTCGTTTTCTCGATCAAGAGTGTATCTAGCGAAAGGAACTGTTAAGTCAAAATGAAGTCCATATTCTTTTAAATCCTCACTTCATTGTGCCATTCCATATAATCAAAAAATCTGCTTTCAAGTTTCTTCTCAGTTCTTAGATAATAATACAGAATTCTTCTCTACAGCAGGAGTATGAATATGAGTATATCAAAAAAGCTTATAATTCTTTTCTATTGTCTCTTTTATCTTATCAAAGATAAGTTGCTGAGAAGGAGAATATTCAGGGAATCAACTTGGACGAAATTCAACCATAATGCAACCACAAAAAAATATAAAATCATTTCGATGAAAATACTTTAAGGAAATCGAATAAAAAAGATAGAGAATTTATAGGGAAAATAAAAGAAAATATCAGACAGAATTTGATTTTCTTGCTTTTAAATAAAGGATTATTATATTCTCAAAAAAATGCCGTGATAGTTCATTCGGTAGAACGCATCCATGGTAAGGATGAAAGACGGGTTCGATTCCCGTTCATGGCTAATGATAATTTATAAAGAGAATAAAACCAAGTAATTGGTTTTTTAATATAATTTTCTCTATTTATTTAGGGAGAATTTGTTATAAATATAACGTATTTAGTACAAAAACTTTCTTACCATGAAAATAAAAAAACTATTTTGAAACTGGACAACAGCAATAAAAACATTTCCTATTTCGCATGTATTATTGTTTGTTATAACAATTTTTGCTATTCTTGAAGTAGCATGATATGACCAAGAGTGGATGAATAAATTATTAATAGCTTTACCATTAGCCTTTATAATTAGTACATATTGACCCCTATTTTCTATTCATCTTAAAAATTCAAATAGAATAAATTGGATACTTCAATTAGTTTCTTTATTGATTTGATGAATATATTACCGAATTATTTATAACATAGAATGATTTTTTCATTTAAGATATTCAGAGAATTTTTTATATCTCTGAGTTTTACCTCTGGCTTTTTTGTGAATTCCACTTATCTTGGCATGGTTACAAAAAAAACACCAACCAAAAATTCGGTTCTCTTGGACAAGTCTAATCTTCTCTATGATTTTTTGATGAATCGCTTGATTAGTTGTTCGATGATGAATAGCTTCTGCTTTAGGATCAATAGAAGCATTATTTGATGTAGATATCAATTATAAACGATATGGTTACATAGGAGTAGTATCGAATGTTTTATTAACAGGTTCTTTTATTTTTAATTATTACCTTACTCTTGTTGGCGATATAAAAAGTAATAATTTCGAGATCCAGCCATCACGTTTAAGAAAAATATTTTGATCATATATTTTTCTTCCTTTAGCATTAATCTATCTTCTTATTTTCTTAGCATATTGATTAAAAATTCTTGTTACTTGAATATGGCCTAAGGGAATAATTGTTCGATTATGAATAGGATACTTTTCTCTATGAATAGTGAGCTCATATATGATATATCCAGAAAAAACAAAATGGTATGAAACAATAAATAAAATACTATTTATTAGTTTTATTCTAGTTGCACTTATGATGATTTGAGCTATCTCACAAAGGATTGCTCAATATTGAATAACAATTAACAGGCGATTCATTTGCTATTGAATAGCTGCAATTATTATTACGTCATTATTGTCACTTATATTTTCAAAAACAAGGTTGATTACTTTTGTTTCTACATTATTTGTTTTAACAATATTGGCGATTTATTGACCAATAAGTGCTAATAATATTTCATATCATTCACAAGTTTCTAGATTAGAAAAATTATTAGCAGAGGAAAATATAGAGCTACCTTTATGAACATGAGCATTTGAAAATCTAACTTGAGAGAATACTCGTCTAATCTTATGAGCATTAGATGAATTGGTAGAAAAATATAATGAAAACAAAATTGTAGGAAAAATTATTTTAATGGATTATAGTTATAAAAGTACTAATTATTATTATCTTAAAAACCATATAAGAGAATATCTAAAACTCAACGATAATAACGATGACTATTATAGGACAGAAAATGAATATTTCTACTTCTCTGTACCAACTTTAAATGATTGATGGAATTTGGATGTGAATGATTTCTCAAAATTATACTCAATTAATGAATATGATATAAAAAATAATGAATTAAAAATAAAAAAAGAGAACTTGGAATATAACTTTAGCTTAGCTGAAATTACCGAAGATATTTATAAAAATTCTCAGACGGTTAATTGAGATGTTGAGAGAGAAAATATTGTTATTAATGAATGAAATTATAAGTTAATTATTACTGAAGCTAATTGAGAAAGAGAACGAGGGACAAATAATATAGTTATTAATCATATTAATGGTTATTTATTAATAAAATAAAAATTTATATCTTTGAAATTAACTAGTTTGGATACAAAATCACTTGTTATTGAATTATTGTCATTACAAGATTTGAAT
>Ga0247611_10004052_pt1 | contig 20781 bp, 10 predicted proteins | sample 177DNAGHGhighgp2_FD_192422 | JGI IMG/M metagenome (GOLD analysis project Ga0247611, IMG submission 192422) | Sheep rumen microbial communities from Palmerston North, Manawatu-Wanganui, New Zealand - 1770 DNA GHGhigh gp2 | ecosystem: Host-associated > Mammals > Digestive system > Stomach > Rumen...
CGTATTGAAGTTCGGATACTCCTTGTCAAGAACTTTCATCCATTGTGACATCCCTTCACGATTGGCATAAGGATAGGTATCCATACGGATGCCGTCGATGCCGATGGTTTCAATCCACCATTCGCTATTCTGGATAAGGTAACGCATCAGATGAGGGTTCTTTTGATTAAGGTCGGGCATCGTTGTCACGAACCAACCCTCTGTCGTCTCACGCATATCCACCTCTGAAGCGTAGGGATCCATTACGGGTGTCAACTTGTAGGATGTCTGCAGGAAGCTGGTGCCACGCGGGTCGGATGTTCCCTTTGACTCCTTCAGCCAGTCGTGTAGGTTAAACCAGTCGTTGCTTGGCATATCCTTCACCCATACATGTTCGAAGCCGCAATGGTTGAAAATCATATCCATCACCACTTTCAATCCTTTGGCATGTGCTTCATCGACCAACTGGCGATACTGTTCATTGGTTCCGAAACGAGGATCCACACGATAGTAATCGGTGGTAGCGTATCCGTGATAGGTGCTGTAGCCGTGATCATTGTCTGGGGAATTATTTTCCAGCACAGGGGTGAGCCATAAAGCCGTTACACCCAATTCGTTGAAATAGTCAAGATGCTGACGGATACCCTCCAGGTCGCCACCATGACGTAATGACGGTGCATTGCGGTCCTCGCGATAGTTGTTCATACCTTTGACTTGAATAGGATGGCTTTGTCCTTGTGCAAAGCGGTCGGGCATCAGCATATAGAGTACATCCTCGTTGGTAAAGCTGAGACGCTCATCCCCTTTCTTCTCACGGTTCACCAATGGGAATTTCACTTGCTGTTTCTTACCGTCTTTGTTGAAGGTCAACTTCATCTCGCCTGCCTGAGCGCCTTGCAGGTTCAGATAGACGAACAGGTAATTGGGGGAATCAAGGGTTACTACGGAATCGACGACAACGCCAGGATAATCGGTTGTTACCGTTGATCCACCAATGTTTTCTCCATAGACCATCAGTTGGACGGTCGGATCCTTCATACCGATAAACCAGTTGGCTGGTTCAATCTTCGTAATCTTTGGTTTTGCACTCATGCTCATGACGCTTGCAAGTAATGCTACTATCAATAATAGTCGTTTCATATTTAATGGGAAGTTTAAGGAGTTCAGGAAATATAGACAGTTACCCTCCTTTGGGGGGCTAATTATGAATAATCAGTGCTGATTGTGGATCGACAGTGACATGACAGCCTGCGATAGTTCCCAAACCTTGCTCGTTGATAACACCATCGCATGCCACAATGGTATATTGGTCTTCGGGCACATCCACGATACGTGGCTCACGGGAACTGTTGAGGATGACAATGATGTCCTTCCATTCATCGCCGCCAGCATGGTCTTTCAGACGGAAAGCAACCAGACAGTCTTGCACAGGCATAAATTCCAAGTGTTCGCGCACCAGTTCTGCTTTACCTAATCGGAAGGCGGGATGGTGCTTACGCATGGCGATGAGATTCTTGTAGTAGTTAAATACCTGTGGGTATTTCTCCAGATTGTTCCAATCAAGATGGTTGATGCTGTCGGGAGATTCGAAGGAGTTGTGAACACCCTTTTTGTCGCGCAGCATCTCCTCGCCACAGAGCATAAATGGAACACCTTGCGAGGTGAACACAGCAGTCTGTGCCAGTAGGTCGAGACAGATCAACTGGTCGTTTGGGAGATTAGTCGTTTGGTCGGTTAGACCCTTTACACTTGCTTTCAGACGGTCAACGAGACACATGTCATCGTGACAGCTGACATAGGAAATCATCTGGGTGGGTTCGAGTGCCCATGGTTCCTTGGAATAGTTCACTTTGGAATAGTCAACCTGTGGATGCTGAATCATACCTGCTATGCCAGCTTTCAAAGACTCCTCCTCACCAGGAAGACCTGCGAGGAAGGCACCTTTCGTGTCATCGCTGAACGGACCGCGAAGGGCATCACGGATGTCGTCGCTAAATGCTGCGATACGTGGCATCTGTGGGATGTGCGCTTTCATGGCTAACTTCTCGTATGGGTAGGCACACTCTCCGGCACTCCATCCTTCACCATAGATAAAAATGGAAGGGTCGATTTTATCGACAGCCTTGCGGATGGCGTTCATCGTCTCAATATCATGAATACCCATGAGGTCGAAGCGGAAACCATCAATATGATATTCGTTGATCCAGTATTTTACCGATTCAATCATAAAGCGGCGCATCAAAGGCTGATTGGAAGCTGTTTCGTTGCCGCAGCCAGAACCATTGGAGTAAGTCCCATCCTTTGTCTTCCTATAATAATAGTCCGGATACGTTTTCTGGAAATTCGAGTGGTCGATGTCATAGGTATGATTATATACAACATCAAGGATGACGCGGATGCCTGCCTGATGCAATGCCTGCACCATCTGTTTGAATTCCATAATTCGACAAACAGGATTGTATGGGTCGGTAGAATATGACCCTTCTGGCACATTGTAGTTCACTGGATCATAGCCCCAGTTGTATTTGTTGTCGGCAAGGTGCTCCTCATCAATGGAACCAAAGTCGTACGAAGGCAGGATATGTACCGCATTGATACCTAATTTTTTCAGGTGAGCGATAGCCTTCCTGTCTGTTAGTGCCAAAAACTTACCCTTGTGCTTGATGCCTGACGAGGGATCAATAGAAAAGTCTCGGTGGTGCATCTCATAAATGACTAAATCAGCAGGTGACTTGGTAACAGGACGGTGGTCATTCTCCCAACCTTCAGGATTGGTTTCCTTCATATCGAGAACAAAGCCCCGTGTTCCGTTGACACCTACGGCTTTGGCAAAAACACCTACCGATTTTTCTTTACCAGCAATGAAGTTGTAGTAGGCATGGTTCAGATTGCCCTTTACAACCAACGTCCAAATACCGTCTTTGCCGTATTTCATTTTTACACAACGAGTCTTGTTGCCTGTTTGATACTCAACCTTTGCTTTCGCATTCTTCGGTGCAAACAACCTGAAGGTTGTAGCTTCGGGCGTATAGGTCACCTCGTCGAAGGAGAAATCTTGAGCAGAGACAGTCGTCGCCATCATCAGCATCATCATAGATAAAAACAATTTCATCTTCTTTCCCATATTTTTACTTGTCATTGTTATCTTTTTATTAATGAAATGGCAAAACCACCACCAGGTGCTTCTTTCAGTTTCAGCACATCACCCTTCTTCACGGTTTTCTTTGTGATGGTATATGCCTTCGGATTCTTCTCATAATGAGCATTGGCAGCATCAGCATAGATGGTACAGTCGTAGGTCTTCCCAGCATCGAGGAAATCGAGCGAGAGTTTGCAAGAACGACCGGTTTCATCGCACTTTCCTCCAACAAACCAATTGTCGGTACCCTTTGCCTTTCGTGCAACAGTGATATATTTGCCAGGCTCGGCCTCTATATAGCGTGAGTCGTCCCAGTCGCAGGCCACATCGCGGATAAACTGGAAGGCATCCATGTATTTGGCATAGTTCTCAGGCAGGTCGGCAGCCATCTGTAGAGGACTATACAGTGTTACGTAGAGAGCCAGCTGTCCAACCAATGTGGAATGGACAAAACGGTTGTTTTCGCTCCAAGTATTTAACTGTGTTTCCAAGATACCTGGCGTATAATCCATCGGTCCTCCCTGCAGACGGGTAAATGGAAGAATGAGCGTATGATTTGTAGCCGTACCAAAGAAAGCCTCATATTCACCTCCACGTGCACTTTCGTTACCAATCAGGTTCGGCCATGTCCGGCAGAGTCCTGTAGGCCGGGTTGCCTCATGTGCATTGACCATGATATGATGCTTTGCCGCCTCCTTTATACAATACAGATAGTGGTCGTTCATGGACTGACTGAAATGGTAGTCTCCACGAGGGATGATGTCACCAACATAACCGCTCTTCACCGCATCGTATCCATATTTGTTCATCAACGTAAAAGCGTCCTCCAGATGACGCTCATAGTTCTGCGTACTGGAACTGGTCTCATGATGCATCAGCAACTTCACTCCCTTGGAATGAGCATATTCGTTTAGGGCTTTGATGTCGAAATCCGGATAGGGGGTGACAAAGTCGAATACATCACGCTTCCATCGGTTTGCCCAGTCTTCCCATCCAACATTCCATCCTTCTACCAAAACTTGATCGAGTCCGTTTTCGGCAGCAAAGTCTATATAACGGCGCACTTTCTCGTTATTGGCACCATGTGTACCGTTAGGCTTTACCTTGTTCCAGTCTATTTGGTCGAGTTTGACAGACGGGTAGTCGTTGGTATAATGCCAATTGCTCTTGCCAACAATCATCTCCCACCATACGCCACAGTATTTGACAGGATGAATCCAACTGGTATCCTCAATCTTACAGGGTTCGTTGAGGTTGAGAATCAGATTGGATGACAAAATGTCGCGGGCGTCATCGCTGACCATGACCGTACGCCAAGGCGACTGGCAGGGTGTCTGCATGCATCCCTTTAAACCCGTACCATCCGGCGTGAGCCAGGAGGTAAAGATCAAATTGCTTTCATCTAAGTTCAGGTGCATGGTGGCATAGTCCACACAAGCAGCCTCATGGATGTTGATATACAAGCCGTCATCGGTCTTCAGCTGTAAAGAGGTCTGGACACCAGTTGGCGAGAAAAGGGTAGCCGATGAATTCCACTTGCTTTCCTTGATGGATTGCTCGTAGAACAACGGAATCTCTGACAGTTTGGAGGTGTTGATGGTATATTCCTGTGTGTCATAGTCACCAGGAATCCACCAAGCTGTATGGTCTCCCGTCATGGCAAACTGTGTCTTCTCTTCCTTAATTAGGAAGTAATTGAGTTCTTTCTGCTGAGGGAATTCATAACGGAAACCGATGCCATCGTCATAAACACGAAAGCGGATAATCATGGTACGTTTCTGTGTTTCGCGTGCCAGACCACGGTCATTGCCTTTTCCTTTATAAACAGGTTTGTCATAGTTTTGCGTCAACGTCACGGCCATCTCGTTATAGCAGTTTCGGATGGTGGCCGTTTCACCCCAGACAGGTTTCCATGTCTCATCAAAGGAGTCCTTCTCTACATTTGTAATCCTGAAATGATCAAGCAAATCGGTCTCATCGAACCCCTTGCTGGCATGTTTGTCTTTTGCCAGTTCTAATCCTAATGTAGAGGGTTTGATAACAGTCTTGCCTTTATAGGTCATCTCATAGGTGGGCACACCGTTGTCGGCAAGGTAGAAATTGACGGCTACCTGTCCGTTGGGTGACATCATCGTTTGTGCTGTTGCTGCAAAAGGCAGCAACAGCATCCAAATGAATAGTTTGAGTCTATGCATAGTTGTCTGTTTATTGATGGTTAGACTCTACCAGCATGGCTGATGAGTTCAATGAGGTTTGCTTTGTAATCAATGTTTTCCATCAGATCCTCAATGTTCAGATGCATGCGATAGCGCCAATAGTGCTTCGGGTTTGCCGGAATATTGATACGCTCGGCATCTGCATCAGGAAGACGCAGCTTTTCGTCAATGGCAAGCCAGTCTTGCAAGGCGATGATGCATAACATAGACGGACTGGTGAGATGACGTGAAATGATGTCGCGTGCTAACCAACCAGGTAGCGGATGCGGTGCGGCATCACCACGATGGAGTATGGTGTTGTAATATTCCTGTGTACGATCCCAGTCTTCATCCCACCACTGACGTAATGTCGGCATGTCGTGTGAAGAGATCGTGCAGACAGAACGGTATGGGTTACGAGAGAGACGGCCGAAACGTATTGTCGGGTCTTTTGGCATACTCTGTAGTTCCAAACTCAGGATACGCAACTCGTTCATCACCCATGCTACGCAGTCGGGCACCATGCCAAGGTCTTCAGCGCAAACCAACATCCGTGTGGCATTCACCAGACGCGGCAGTTTCTTCATCGCCTCACGATACCAGAACTGGTTGTTACGACGATAGAAGTAATCGTTGTACAGACGGTTGAAAATGTACTTATCGTTGTCGTTCAGACTCTCGTAGATAAAGTCGAACTGTACGCTGATGCGTGGATGGAATACATCAGGATTTTTATGGTCGCGTACGAAGAGTACATCGCTGATCAGTGCATACAACGCATCACGCAGATTGGCAAGGGCAACCTTTCCTTCTTCGTTTTGTTCCTTTTGAACCTCCTGCTCATACCAAGCCTCCACTTTGCGCTGGGTGTCAAATTCGGATTTCATTTGGTAATAGCCATATTGGGTGGGTTCAATGAAATGCTGACGAACCATTTCTGCCCGTTCACCGAAGATACGGTCGAGTACCCAGTCTGTGATAAATGGTTTTGTAAACAGCTCTTCCTGCCAATGCAGACCGTAGCCCTCTATCTCCTGACGTGTCAAACCCAGTGACGGTTGGAACTGTCCTAACAGTCCGTGTACTGAGTGAATTGGGATTTCCCAGATGCGAAAGAAACCCAGTACGTGGTCGATACGATAGGCATCGAAGTAATTTGACATATTTTGGAAACGGCGTACCCACCACTGACAACCGTCGGCAATCATCTCATCCCAGTTGTAGGTGGGGAATCCCCAGTTCTGTCCGTTTGCAGAGAAGTCATCGGGTGGGGCACCAGCCTGCCCGTTGAGATTAAAGTAACGAGGCTCAGACCATACATCGCAGCCATAACGGTTCACACCGATGGGGATATCGCCCTTCAGGATGACACCTTGTGCACGGGCATGTTCGTGAGCAGCCTTCATCTGCTGACTCAAGATGAACTGTACATAATAATAGTAGGCCACCTGCTGGTATTCTTTTGTGTCAGGTGAAGAGAGCGCTTTCCGATCTTTCTCATTCCAGGTGTTGTGCTCCGACCATGTAGAGAAATCAGCTGTGCCGTTCGTGTCGCGCAGATAACAGTATTGTGCATACGGAACCAGCCATTGTTGCGTCTCTTTGAAGAAAGTCTGGAACTCTTTGCCAGCCATTACGGTCGCTCCTTCCTGTTCGAAGATGGCACGTAGGTAACGGTCTTTGGCTTCGTTGACGCGCTCATAGTCAATTTGTGTGAGTGCGTTTAGTTCTTTCTGCAACGCTTCCATTTCCTTTCTCAGCTTGACACTCTTGAGTTTCGGTAGTTGGTTGAGGTCGGCATACTGCGGATGAAGCGCAAAGATGCTGATACAGCTATATGGATAACTGTCTGTCCAAGTATGGGTGATTGTTGTGTCGTTGATAGGTAGGATCTGCAGCAGGCGCTGATGGGTAGCTGCCACCCAGTCAATCATTTTCTTCAAGTCACCGAAGTCGCCCACACCGAAGCTGGTTTTCGAACGCAGTGAGAATACAGGAATCAGCGTTCCGGCACATTTTATTGGTGTTACGGGGAAGTTGGCCTGTGAAAGTTCATAGACGACCATATCACCGTCCTGCATATCAGGCAACGTGACCACTCGGTTGTCACATTCTTCCCAGTAGATATCATGGATTTCACCATTTTCATCCTTTTCTCCATAGGAGATGAACTTAAACTCAAGGGTGGCAGGTGACGACAGGATGCCGCTGGTGAGTTGGGTGACGTCCAGGTCAACTGTACACTCGTTGGTGTTATGTTCCGTCATGTCAACGCCCTGATGAATATCCCAGTTGCCTAAGAGGTCACCAGTACCGACCACACGCAGATGTTGGTTGCGGCGAAGTTGCGGTGCACGAACTTTCAGACATACGGTACGGGCATAGTCCTGTTCTTTCACCTTTTCCAACTTCTTGCCGACGATGCAGTCTGTAAAGGCCGATGAATAGAGGTAGGAATCTTCGGGTACATCATTCCAGTGGTCGAAGGTACACAGGTTGACAGCTGATTTGCTGTTAAGTTCCAACTTGTGGACAACAACGCCCCATTCGCGACGTTCCTGCTGGTCGCCCTTTTCCACACTGTAGTAATAGTCAATGCTTTTTTTAGTCTTCGGAATACGGTTCATCACATATTCCCAGTGCAAACCATCAAGGGTCTGCATCCTGTACGATGAAACAGCAAGCACTCCCTGTTTCTGCCCCTCAACGATATTCAGTACCAATTCTTGTCCGAATGTCGTCTGGTATTCAATACAAAACTTCAGTTTCATAGATGTATAAGTTAGCTGTTATGTTATTATTTAGATTCGTCATTCTGAGTCTTTGTTCTCGTCTTGATAAGAGTTACACAAAGAGCACCGGCTACCAGCAGGGCACCAGCAATAAACATCATATTGTACTGATGACTGCCTACCAGTGAAAGGATTACACCACCCATCAAGGCTGCCGCAATCTGAGGAAGGCAAATGGTACAATTGAACAATCCCAGATAAGCACCCATGTGTCCATACCCCTGAAGGGCATTCGTGACAAGTGCGAAAGGCATCGCTAACATTGCAGCCCAGGCACAGCCGATGAGCAGGAAGGGTACGAAGAGCAGATACTGATCATGAACAAAAGGTACCAGCGCAAAGCCCACGCCTCCCAATATCAGACTGAATGCATAAGCAAGCTTCACGTTGCGGAACTGTGGCAGCAACATCGCCCAAAGTACAGCTCCCAATGTCTGTACACCAAAGACAATACCAGTCCAGTTTCCTGCATCCTGATAGCCTGCTGAGGCCACGTCGGTCGTCCCCCATACGGTATCAGAAATCGTACCCGTCGTATAATTCCACATATAAAGGAAAGCAGCCCAGCAGAAGAACTGTACCAGACCAACCTGCCAGAAGGCTGTAGGGGCGTTCTTTAGCAGGGTAATCCAGTTGGCACTCTCTTCTTTCTTTTCTGCAGGCGCATTGTATTCAGCATACTCCTGTGGATTCCATTCCTTGACCTTCAGAGTTGTGTAAAGAACGCAAAGAATCAGGATGATAGCGCCGATATAGAACGAATAGATCACAGAGTCGGGCACAACACCTTCTTCTGCTGTATTGGCAATACCAATTGCGGTAAAGAAGAAGGGGAAGGCAAAGCCAATCAGACCGCCTGCATTGCAGAGGAACGACTGGATGGAGTATGCCTTTGTCTTCTGTTTCTCGTTGACCATATCGCCCACCAACATCTTAAATGGCTGCATCGCCATATTAATAGAGGTGTCGAGGAACATCAACGCACAGGCACCAAACCAAAGGGCTACGCCCACAGAAAGGCCAAAAGACCCAGCGTTGGGCAAGAGCAACATCACCAGCACAGCCATTGCAGCACCGATAAACAAATAGGGAATACGGCGACCGAAACGCGTCCATGTCTTGTCACTCAGTGTTCCCACGATGGGTTGTACGAGCATACCCATAAGCGGTGGGAGCACCCAGAAGAAACTCAGCGAATGAGGGTCAGCCCCCAGCGTAGCAAAGATTCGCGAAATGTTAGCACTCTGTAACGAATACGCAATCTGTACTCCGAAGAATCCAAAACTCAGATTCCACAGTTTCCAGAAACTTAAATCAGGTTTTTGCTTCATATCTTTAGGTTTTTAATAATTCATAATTCATAATTCATAATTAATATGGTTCTGATGTTTTTACTATTGATGTCAATATTTTAATTAATTCTACACAGTCATTTAATAAACTTTCCGACTCAGACTCAGATATATATCCTGTATCTCGTAGTAATTCTATCCAATATTCCGATTCGCTGGCTTCCTTTAATGAAATATTCATTTTTGCCCTAAAATCCGAACGAGATTGTCCTCTTATCGCTTCCTTTATATTTGCTCCTATACTTGTCCCACTCCGGAATAGTTGATTCGATATTCCGTATTCTTTTTTATTTTGCTGTAAATAACGATTTAATTTCACACATCTTACAGCGAAATTATAGCTTTTCTCTACTATTATATTTTTATCAGCCATATTCGTCATCTTTAATTATGCATTATGAATTATGCATTATGAATTAAGCATTACCTCGTCGTTCCTCGGACAATCAGACGGGTGCGGACCACCCGCTTTTCAACCTTATCCATTGGGATGAGTCCTTCCACCTGACTGATGAGGATGTCAGCCGCTTCGCGACCAACCTTGTCTCCTCGTTGTTCTACCGTCGTGAGCATGGGGTCGCAGGAAGTGGCTTGGTGACCGTTAGTAAAGCCACAAACGGAGATGTCTTCCGGCACACGGTAGCCCATGTGCTTTGCTGTATAAATGATGCCGATAGCCGTATCATCGTTTACGGCAAAGAATGCATCGGGAATCTCCTCTTGTTGCAGTAGTTCCGGTGTGATGGTTTCTGCATCCACACGGTTATCGCACTCGCGGAAGAAACGATCGTTTGGCTTCAAACCAGCTTTGAGCAACGCATCCCGATAGCCGTTGTATCTGTTCTTGGATATCTCCAGTTTCATCGATGCCCCATAGAAAGCTATACGGCGACAGCCAGTAGCAATCAGATAGTTGACGGCATTGAAAGCGCCCATATAATCGTCAACGACTACACGGCTGGCATCCACCCCTGTGCAGATACGGTCGTAGAAGACCAACGGCACACCCTGATCAATGAGTTGGGAGAAATGCTCATACCGCTGGGTGTCTTTTGCCTGTGAAACGATGACTCCGCATACCTTATTTTCAAAGAACGACTGGCAGATGCCTACTTCTTTGTCATATTTTTCACCACTTTGTGCCACCATAACCCGATAGCCACGCTTGTATGCCTCCTCTTCAATTCCTGAAAGAACACTTGAAAAGAAATAGTGGGCAAATTCCGGGATAATCACACCGATGATTTTCAATGGTTGCATACGGCTTTTACGCAACGACCCTGCAATGAAATTCGGATAAAAGTTGTGCTCTTGCGCGTACTTTTTTATACAATCACGCCTTTCCGCACTGATGCGGGAACTGTCATTCAAGGCCCTTGAGACAGTAGAGACAGATACGCCCAACTCACGGGCAATATCTTTCATGGTTAAAGGCGTAGATTCTTTCATAGGTTTTTTAGTTTATCTTTTGCAAAGATTGTGCAAATCATGCGCAATGAAGGCTTACTTCATTGTTGATATGCAACTTATCTTCTGCAAAGATAATGCAAAAGAACATAGCTATAATCAAAGCAAAGGATTTTACATTGAACAAATTGTGCAAACGTTTGCGCAATCTAAAGCTATTTTTTTACAAAAAAGTGTGTCGTTAATATTTGTAAAACTATAATTTTGCATCAGTTTCGGAAAGTGTCCGAATGAAATAGAACCTAAATTTTTTATAAACAATTTTAATAACTAACAAACAAGTAGAATGATGAAGCAGGTAAAATTCAAGTTTCCTGTCAGGATGTTAGCCATTATTTGTGGCTTAATCCTATCAGTGAGTGCCTATGCGCAGCAGATTACTGTACAAGGCAATGTAAAGGATGCTACCGGCGAGCCTATCATCGGCGCCACTATTCGTGTAGCCGGAGAAACAGGCGGTGTCGTTTCAGACATTGACGGTAACTTTACAATCAGTGCCAATCATGGCGCTACGTTGCAGATTTCCTATTTGGGCTATAAGACCAAGGAAATTAGTGCATCTTCCAATGTCGTTGTTACATTGGAGGAAGACGCAGCGGAAAGTTTGAACGAGGTAGTCGTTATCGGTTACGGTGCTGTTAAGAAGAGCGACCTTACTGGTTCGGTTGCAGCGTTGAAGCCAGATTCCAAGAACAAGGGTCTTATTGTAAACCCACAAGACATGTTGGCTGGTAAGGTTGCTGGTGTAAACATTATTACAAACGATGGCGCACCAGGTTCGGGAGCTCAGATTCGTGTACGTGGTGGTTCTTCACTTAACGCTTCTAATGATCCGTTGATTGTAATCGATGGATTAGCGATGGACAACGAGGGCGTGAAAGGTTTGTCTAACATCCTCTCTATGATTAACCCACAGGACATTGAGTCTTTCAACGTGTTAAAGGACGCTTCTGCTACCGCCATCTACGGTAGCCGTGGTTCTAACGGTGTTATCATTATCACCACAAAGAAAGGCCGTCAGGGTCAGGCACCTACAATCTCATACAACGGTTCTATAACTGTCAGTACAAAGAAGAAGACTCTCGAAGTGATGAATGGCGATGAATATCGCGAATTCATTGAGAATATGTATGGAACCGAGAGTATTCCTTACAGCGCACTGGGTACGGCAAATACCGATTGGCAAGACGAGATTTATCGTACTGCTGTAAGCCACGACCATAATTTAACCGTTTCAGGTGCATTAAAGAATCTGCCTTACCGTGTTTCTTTGGGCTATACAAACCAGCAGGGTATCTTGAAGACATCTGATTTCGAGCGTTTCACTGCATCATTCAACTTGTCGCCATCTCTTCTGAATGACCACTTAAAGTTGAATTTGAATGCCAAGGGCATGTATGCAAAGACAAAATATGCTGATACTGGTGCTGTCAGTGCAGCTGTTTACTTTGATCCTACACAGGATCCACATGCCTTCACTTCTCAGTATCATCAGCATCTGTTAGCAGCTAGCTTAGAACAGACATTGACAAACTTCGGCGGCTACTTCCAGTGGCCAACTGCTGCTAACTATGACGGCGACCCAACATGGCCGTACACATATAATAGTACATCCAACTCACCTAACCCACTTTCATTACTTTATGGCCGCGATGAGCACGCCAACAGTAGAGCATTCATCGGTAGTGCTGATATTGACTATAAGGTTCATGGATTTGAAGACTTGCGTTTGCACGCTACTGTAGGCGCCGACATTTCTGAGGGTAAGCAATACACAAACAACCAGCCTTGGTACACAGGCTCATTCTATTACGGCAGTATTGGTAAGGACCGCATTTTGAAGCGTAACCTTCAACTTTCTGCATACGCACAGTATTACCATGATTTCAACGATAAGGCTAATAACCATCTTGATGTGATGGTAGGTTATGAGTGGCAGCATTTCTGGCACGATCAGAAGAAGGATTATGTTGGCTACTATCCGTCAACCAACCCTGCACATGCCGGTGAGGAGCGTCCACACACACCATATTATTACACGACTGACAGCTATCTGGTATCTTTCTTCGGTCGTGCAAACTGGTCGCTCATGAATCGTTACTTTCTGACAGCAAACTTCCGTGACGACGGTTCTTCTCGTTTCAAAGACCACTGGGCATGGTTCCCATCATTTGCATTCGCATGGAAGATGAACGACGAGAACAACTTGCGTGATATCAAGTGGCTCTCTGACTTGAAGCTCCGTCTCAGCTATGGTAAGACAGGTCAGCAGGCAGGTGCTGTTCCAGACTATTCATGGATAGCAACCTATTCTCGTAATACAGGTACAGACAGCTACTATCCTGTTGTTGGCGACGGTACTCTCTATCGTCCAGACAACTATACACCAAACTTGAAGTGGGAGACGACAACAACTTATAACATCGGTCTCGACTGGGGTATCTTGAATCAGCGACTCACTGGTACTATCGACTGGTATTATCGTCTCACTAACGATTTGTTGAACTATGCTCCAACCAAGGCTCTGTCTGCTTATCGTAACCAGGCTTGGCAGAATATCGGTTCTTTGAAGAACACCGGTGTTGAGGCAACAATCAGTTGGAAGGCTCTGCAGGCTAAAGACTGGTATTGGACCATCGACTATAATTTCACATACAACCACAACGAAATTACCGACCTCAGTGGTGTTTCAGAAGACGGATCTCCTGTTCCTAACACAGGTATTAAGATTGGTGTAGACCGCTACTTAGAGTATCAGCAGGTAGGTCATCCGATTAACTCGTTCTACGTATTCCAGCAGGCTTACGATGAGAATGGAAAACCAGTTGAAAATGCAGTTGTTGACCGCAATGCTGATGGATTGATTACACAAGCCGACAGATATTTCTATAAGAGTCCTATGGCTCCTATAACAATGGGTCTTTCTTCCCGTTTGGAATATAAGAATTGGGACTTTGGCTTCTCGCTCCGTGCCAGCATTGGCAACTACGTGTACAACAATAACGAGCAGGGTATGGCCAATGTTAATCCTACAGAAGTATGGAAGAGTTCATTGCTTTACATGAACAACTACACTTATGAGGCTATTAACCGCAACTGGCAGACTTATGAGATTACCTCTCAGCTCTCTGATTTCTATGTTCACAACGCTTCTTTCCTGAAGTGTGACAACATTACTCTGGGATACAGTTTCAACCGCCTGTTTGCTGCCGGTAACTTCAAGGGTCTTAACGGACGTGTTTACGGTACAGTAAGCAATGTGTTTACTATTACTAACTACGATGGTTTGGATCCTGAGGTGGGCAATGGCTTTGATAGCAATATGTACCCACGTCCTATCTCATTCATTTTCGGTCTGAATTTGAATCTTTAACATGTAAAGGAAAACAAGATTATGAAAAAATATTTAAAAAACATATTGCCCTTAGCTGCCGGTTTAGTACTGACAGTGGGCATGGCATCATGCACAAAAGATTTGGACGTTACTCCGCTCGATCCAAATATGTCGACAGAGCTGGATGTAAACGGACTTTTCAATAAGTGCTATGCAACAATCGCTATGGCTGGTAACGGTGGTGCCAACGGTGACTGTGATATTGATGGTATCGACGGTGGTACATCAGGATACGTACGTCAGATGTGGAACTCAAACGAACTTACAACTGACGAAGCTATTTGTGGATGGGGTGACGATGGTATTGCACAGTCATGCTTCAATACTTACGATGAGTCACATCCAATGTTGAATGGTTATTTTGCTCGTCTTACAACAGCTATAACCTACTGTAACCAGTACCTCACTGTAGCATCAGATTACGACCAGACGATGACCGCAGAAATTCGTTTCTTGCGTGCACTGCACTATTATTTGCTGATGGATGCTTTCGGACGCGTGCCGTTCGCAGAATCCCTTGGCGACCCTGTTATTTACAGCCGCCAGGAGATTTACGATTGGATTGAAAAAGAGCTTCTCGAAAATGTGGAGCCATATCTTTCAGAAGCAAAGCCGAAGAAATCTTCTGATTCTATGTATGGACGTGTTGACAAGGCTTCAGCATGGATACTTCTGTCACGCCTCTATCTGAATGCTGAGGTTTATACAGGAACTCCACAATGGGAAAAAGCTGCTACCTATGCTAAAAAGGTTATGGATTCAGGTTACAAACTGAATACTACTTCTGTTAACGGCTGGTCGGCTTATCAGATGCTCTTCATGGGCGACAACGGTGAAAGCGATGCCGCTAACGAGGCTATCTTCCCAATCCTTCAGGATGGTCTTACCACTACCAGTTGGGGTACTTCATTGTTCCTCATAGCAAGTACTTTCGATAGCGACATGCATGCTGTTGCAGGTGACGACCAGACAACTAACGGCGTATCAGGACAGGTTTGGGGTGGTAACCGTGCACGTTCTGCACTTATCGCTAAATTCTTCCCTAATGTTGACGAAGCTCCTAATGTAGAATCATACGTGATGCCGTTCGTTGCCCAGGATGATCGTGCTATCTTCGATGGTGTTGGACGTACTGTTCTGGCTGAAGACCCGGCAACTTTCAAGAGCGGATTTGCTGTTGCTAAGTTCATAAATGTAAAGAGCGACGGAAGCAACGGTCACGATGCTACATTCCCAGATGCAGATTTCTTCTTCTTCCGTACAGCAGAGGCATACCTCACCTACGCTGAGGCTACAGCACGTCTGAACGGAGGTTCAGCAACAGCTGACGGTGTAGCTGCTATCAATGCTGTTCGTTCACGTGCAAACGCTGTAACAAGATCAGGTTATTCACTCAATGATATCCTTGATGAGTGGAGTCGTGAATTCTACTTCGAAGGTCGCCGTCGTGTTGACCTCATCCGCTTTGGAAAGTTCGGTGGAAACAGCGACTATAAGTGGGAATGGAAGGGTGGAACCTTAATAGGACGTAACTTCGATTCTTATCGCAACATTTTTGCTATTCCAGCTTCTCAGCTTTCTACTTATGGCAATGTACAGAATCCTGGATATTAATAACACACAAAAAGTATATTCATTATGAAAAATATAATAAAATCAACATTGGTGCTTTTATGCAGCATCTGCATGTTTACATCATGCGATGATGATTTAAGCAACAATCCTACATTGCTAAGTCCGCAGACGTTTGTATTGAATACTCCATCGTATTCAACTTCAAACATCGACTTAGCAAGTTCAACAGGCCTGCCTTTTACATGGTCGCAGCCTAACTATGGCGGATTCCCTGTTGCTGCTCAGTATCAGATGCAGTTCTCAATAACTAATAGCTTTACTACCTCTGTAGAGGAAGCTGAAGCCGATGAGACTGGTTCCACTGTTGCTGACTATGTAACGCTTGACCAAATTTACTCAAGCTGTAACGGAGAAGTCAATCCAACTGAACTGGCTCGAGGTTTGCAACGTTTGGCTAAGTGGGATAAGAGTGAAGTTCCTTCTACTCTGCCACTCTATGTACGTCTGTCTTCTAACTATTCTAACGACATCATCTATTCTAATGTCGTTATGATAAACATTATTCCTTACTATGTTGAGCTTTCTGATGCTCCTGTTGATCTTTGGTACTTGATTGGTGCTGATATCGCTGATGGAAGCTGGGGTTCTACGGTTGGCTCTCAGATTATCCCAATGCAGCCGATCGAAGGTGAGGAATACGACAAGAAGACAGGTCAGGGCAAGATTCAGTGGATTGGTTATCTCGCAGGTAACGGATTCAAACTGAAGCACGTTCCAGATAGCTGGGATGAGCAGTGGGGCCAGGGCGGTTCCTTCGGTGAATTCGTCAAGAACGATGGCGGTTCTGGTAATATTACTGTTCCTGAAGCAGGTCTTTATCGAATCACGCTCGATACGAAGGAAGACGTACTTACTATTGAAGAGTACACTGCTGCTGCTCCTGTATTTGACGGTATGTGCATATCAGGTTCCTTCAATGAATGGGGTGACACACCGATGAATCCATGTAATGCAAACGCAGAAAATCACGACTGGTATCTTGAATATACCTTCGCAGCTGGCGATGAAGTGAAGTTCAAGCAGCCTGGCTCTTGGGATTTCAACAGGGGTGGTACATTCATTACCGAAGGTGATGATCTCTATGGATTTGGTGTTGGAAACGGTGCAAACCTGATGATGCCCGCAGACGGAACATACATAATCCTCTTCAATGACATCACTGGTGTATATCGCTTTATTAAGAAGTAAACCATAAAAAGAACACTATTATGATTAAGAAAATATTTTTCTCATTAGTTGCAATCATCGCATTGGCATCATGTTCAGGCGATGGATATACCGGGTGGGCAGACCCACAGAGCAACGACCCTGAAGAGGCTCAGACTGTAGTGATGGCCGTAGAACAGGCACCGGCAATCGACTTTGCCAACATCGTAGATTTGGACAACACGCCTGTTCAGCTCTTCATTCCCTCAGTTAGTACCCAGACGGCTTCCATTACAACTTATAAGGTTACTCTTCTGAATGGAGAAGATGAAGTAGAGTTGGATGCCGACGAGAATGGTATGGTATCAGCAGCCATTTTGAAATTGGCTGTTGAGGAACTCTATGGTAAGGCTCCAACGCCACACGACATTCCTCTCGACATTGCTGGTTATACCACCATTGCTGGGGTGAGTGTTAAGAATGTGGCTACCTCTACGATTAATGTAACATTGGTTGCTCCATTCATTGATGAAGGCTACTACCTCACTGGTGACTTTGCAGGATGGAACAAGGATGGTGCGCTGCCATTCAACCACGTAGGCGATGGTGACGTTTACGACAATCCTGAGTTCCAGATTGTATTCACTACAACAGCTGCAAACCAGTACTGGAAGATTATCCCGAAGAACAACTACGATGGAGACTTCTGGAAGGAAGGCGAACAAGGTGTTGTTGGTGTTGCTACTGATGGTGATACTTCATTTGAAGGCACTCTGGTTACAAACAGTCCGCAGGCTGGTAAGATTGAGGCTCCTGGTATCTACCGTATGACCATCAACATGATGGATTATACCTACAAACTGGAGGCGCTGAACTTCGCTCCATTCGTTTACTTCATTGGTGCTACCGATGGTTGGTCTGGTGATGATCAGCGACTGGCAACAAGTTCTTTCGACGGCAAATACACAGGTTATGTCTATGTAGCAGATCCTAACAATTGGGGATTGGAATTCAAGTTCCGTTCTATCAAGGGCACATGGGATAATGAAATCAACAGTGGCACATTCACAGCTGGTATCACTGGAGATTTTGCTGATGGAGGTGGAAACATCAAGGCTACTGCCGGAGAAGGTATCTACTACGTAGAAATGGATCTTGCTAATTACACACTGAAAGGAACTAAAATTACAAGTATGGGACTCGTAGGAGATTTCAATGGATGGAATCCAGGAGATCCTGCACAGAAGATGACTTGGGATGCAACTAACTATTGCTATGTTATCTCAGGTGCAACAGTGACAGCTGCAGGATGGAAGTTTACTGCTAATGATGCTTGGGATATCAACCTTGGTGGCAATGACACTACCGAGCCTTCTATGGTAATTACGGATTTAGTAGGTAATGGTAAAAATCTCGGCGTTGTTGGTAACACCATCAAACTATATCCATGCCGTAACGTATACGACAATATTTATTGTACCATACAATAAAAAAAGTTGTCAATACATAGGAGAGGACGGTAATCCGTCCTCTCTTTTATGTTTCTTGAGCCAAACTTAAACGTTTTAACGGAAACGTAACTATGAATAAATTTGGAATGTTAGTGCTCGCTGTGGTTATGCTGTGTGGCTGTAGCGGGAATAAAGAATTGAAACGCGTGGCAATGGGCGAACCGATTCTCCCGATTCGGGAGACCGGCGATACCACTGAGGTCTATCTCACCGACTACCTGCCGAGTGTTGATTTGCAAAAGCTAAGTGATGTACGTGTGACCGATGGATACAGCATCATCCGTACTGACAACGATTTCCAACGACTGCTACTCGTCACGAAAAAAGACTCCCCATCAGGGGAGAGGTCGGAGTGGGCTTCCATTGGTGTTCTAAGCATCGGAAAGGGCAACGAGCAAGTGGATATCCCCATTTTGCCGAAGATATCAGTGGTACAGGGACTGACAACAGCTGGAATCAAGGACGGTAAGTTACAGGTGAAACCCGACAACAAGGAGCATATCTTTCAGTATAGTTGCTTTGTACAGAATAAGAAACTTCCTGACGATGCGATGAAACCCATGGCAGCTAAAACTGGTAAAGGACAGAATAGTCTGTTGAAATTGGATGGAACCTATGGTATCGACTTGAATAGCCTGCCGAAACAGAAAGGCCGCAGCTACCTCCGTGTCTATGCCATGAATGATACCGCGCTGCTCAACGACCTGCTGATACCGTTAGAAAACGGCAAACCGGTTGAGGATGCGAAGTTGCTTAGTCGTCATGATGCCCACACACAAGTGTTGTACAGTTTGATGGTTGACCGCTTCTACAACGGTAACACCGCCAACGATGCTCCGCTGAAGCGCCCTGATGTTGATCCGCGTGTCGATTATATGGGTGGCGACCTGAAAGGCATCACGAAAAAAGTTCAAGAGGGGTTCTTCGACAGCCTGGGTGTCAACACGATTTGGATATCGCCCATCACGCAGAATCCGAAAGATGCCTGGGGACAGTATCACAATCCCGATACGAAGTTCTCTGGCTATCATGGCTACTGGCCTATCTATAATACGAAAATTGACGACCGTATGGGCACGGACGCTGAACTCAAGGAACTGCTTTCAACAGCTCATGAGCATGATATCAATGTCATCCTCGACTATGTGGCCAACCACATGCACATCAACTCGCCAACACTGAAAGCACATCCCGATTGGATTACAGACAGTATCCTTCCAGACGGGCGCCGCAACTTCGAACTCTGGGACGAGGCACGACTCACCACATGGTTCGACAAGCATATTCCCACACTCGATCTGGAGCGCGAGGAGGTATGCGAGGCAATGACCGATACAGCCATCTACTGGGTGGCAAACTACGATTTCGACGGTTATCGCCACGATGCGTGCAAGCATATCCCATTGAACTACTGGCGCATGTTTACCCACAAAATGAAAAGCCGTTTCCCTGACCGATCTTTGTGGATGATTGGCGAGACCTACGGTGACAATGAACTCATCGGCTCTTATGTGAAGACAGGTATGCTGGATGCACAGTTCGACTTCAATGTCTATCATACAGCCATCGAGGTGTTGGGCAAAGAAGGCGAGTCAATGAAGCGACTGGCTGACGTCATCGATGAGTCGCTGGCTTCCTATGGAGCACACCACACGATGGGTAATATCTCCGGCAACCATGATAAGACTCGTTTTATTTCGCTGGCAGGCGGTGCTGTCGGCTGGGATGAAGACGGTAAGGATGCAGGATGGAACCGCAAGATTGGTGTCACTGCCGATGGCAATGCCGAACGCGAGGAGATAGCCTTTAAGAAAGCCTTGCTGTTAGAGGTGCTGAACCTCACCATTCCTGGTGTACCTTGTATCTATCAGGGTGATGAGTACGGACAGTGCGGTGCCAACGACCCCGACAACCGTCGTATGATGCGCTTTGACGGACTCACCAATCATGAGCAGTGGCTGCGCGGACAAGTGGAAAAGCTCATCCATCAGCGTCGTACCAGCATGCCGCTCCTCTATGGCGACTATAAACAATTGGAGGTCACCGACGATGTGCTCGTCTTCTCCCGTACCTATATGGGCAAGGAGGTCATCGTGGGCATCAACAAAGGACCAAAATATGTTGTCGTGGAGATTGAGGGAAAGGAATTCGGCATGAGTCCCTATGGGTTC
>Ga0247611_10004053_pt1 | contig 20779 bp, 19 predicted proteins | sample 177DNAGHGhighgp2_FD_192422 | JGI IMG/M metagenome (GOLD analysis project Ga0247611, IMG submission 192422) | Sheep rumen microbial communities from Palmerston North, Manawatu-Wanganui, New Zealand - 1770 DNA GHGhigh gp2 | ecosystem: Host-associated > Mammals > Digestive system > Stomach > Rumen...
TTATTCGGCTGGTCCTTATCTCAGGAGAATAACTGGGGCGAATGGACGATTACCGAAAAAGACGGTGTTGAGTATCACGAGTGTACCGTTCACAGACCGGTTACCATGACGCTCTGGATTCCGAAAGGCTACGAAGATGTTTATCTTTTCTTAGGCAAGGCCGATGACACCGAACATGTCGAAGGCAGATACGACCAGGTTCTCTCCCATAAGTTCGGAGAGAAAGAGGACCCTGTGACGGAATATGATTTTATTAAGCTTACGGATCTGGTTGCTGAATTCTCAGGTCAGTAAGCGGACAGACCGTTAACCGGACAGATACGGAAAAACACAAGTTTCGGAGGATGAAAGATGAGAATTACAGGTGAAACAACAATAGGAGAGTTGCTGGACATGGCACCGGAGGCAGCAGGGATTCTTGCCGAGATGGGGATGCACTGTTCTTCCTGTCCGAGCGCAAGAAGGGAAACGCTTTCGCAGGCCGCGGATGTGCACGGCATGGACGTGGATGACATGATTGAGGATCTGAAAGGTTTTCTGGAGTCATAAGGTCGAAAAAATGAATTTAAGTAAAAAAGGCGGAAGCACAGGCTCAATGTCATTAAGTTAAGAGGGACTTTAAAAGATCTCTGCATCGAAAATGATGCAGGGGTCTTTTTTTGCAAAGAAGGGGTTGACAGCACCACCGAAAAGTGCGGCCGCTTTCGCTACTGATTGTTTTTAGAGGTAGCGAAAGCGGCCCTTGAAATTGTAAGCATATTTCTCAATTTCAAGGAGGTGCACATGAAACCACAAATAGTAAAGGATCTTTTGATGTCTCAGATCAAAACAATTGCTGCTAATGCCAAGTCTTTCTGTATCGATGCCGAGAGGAACTTCTCAAGAAAAAGAAAACTGACTATGGAAAAAATCATTACTGGAATCATTGGTATGGGAAGTGGCAGCCTTACAAATGAATTGCTGGATCTTTTTAATGATAGTCCTGAAACTCCAACTTCGTCTGCTTTTTGCCAACAGCGCTCCAAGATTACTGTAGAGGCTTTTGAAGCAGTATTTCGACTTTTTTCAAAAAAGCTATGCGATTCTTTTGATGATGAGTTACCTGTACTGGCTGTCGATGGTTCAAAAATCCAAATCCCGACTAATCCAGATGATGTAGATTCCTTCATGCCTGGGTCAAATGGTCAGAAACCCTACAATCTCCTCTATTTGAATGCTCTATATGACCTCAAGCATCAAATCTATCAGGATGCGATTATTCAAAAGATTAAGTCAGCCAATGAACATCTTGCTCTTGTAGAGATGGTTGATCGTTCTTTACTGCGCAATGCTCTTTTGATGGCTGACAGAGGATATGAAAGTTACAACAACCTTGCTCACATTCAGGAAAAGGGTTGGTATTTTCTGTTTCGAATTAAAGATGGCGACTATGGCATTAAACAAGGACTGACATTGCCAGATGAAGATTCTTATGATATCAGTTTTGAACTTAATCTCACTCGGAAGCAGACAAAAGAAGTGAAGGAATTGATAAAAGACAGAAATCATTACAGGTGGATTCCAAGTGACATGGTATTTGATTACCTTCCGCCCAAAAGTCGAAAAAGTGATCCGGTCAGATTCTATAAACTATCATTCAGGATTGTGAGATTTCCTATATCCGAGGAGACAAATGAAACAATCATAACGAATCTTCCAACAGATAAATATCCAGCAGAAGCAATAAAGAAACTGTATGCTTCACGATGGGGAATCGAAACATCTTTCAGGGATTTGAAATATACCATGGGAATGCTTGATTTTCATTCAAAAAAGGTGGAATGCATACAGCAGGAAATATATGCGCATCTTATAATGTATAACTTTGCGGAAATGATTACCTCGCACGTAGTCATTAAGAAAAAGCAAAGAAAATATACATATAAAGCCAATTTTTCGGTTGCAGCTCACATGTGCAGAAAGTATTACCGCGGCACGACATCTCCACCTTATCTGGAAACCATCATTTCAAGAAATCTTGTACCTATTAGACCAGACAGGCACCGGGTAAGATACCAGTCTGCAAGAATCTTCAGAGGTTTCCTCTATAGGGTAGCATAAAGCTTTGAATTTTACACGTTAAATTCAGGCGGATTTTAATCCGTCTTTTTGACGTGGAAATGACATAGAAAAAGAGGATGAAGGAACTATTCCAACATCCTCTTTGATTCTTTTTGTCCCCGAGTCCAATGTTAACTTAATGACATTGGGCTGAAAATCGGGGATTTTTATGCGGTCATCTAAAAGGTGTGTGAGTCAATTGAACTAAATACAATAACACAGACTATAAAAATAAACATGGCAAGCATCTTAATCAATGCCGCCCTCCGCATTTTCTTGCGTTCCTGTTCTTCGGTCACAGCAGCTTCATTGCCGTTCATAACTTCGGTATCAGCCGAAGACGCATCGACTTTCATATTCAGCAATGGATTATCTATTTTATTCATCTTCAGCTCACCTCAATTCATAAACAAATAGTATATTGATGCGTAAAATTGAATTTGTGTATACTGTAATGATATATACACTTCCTCAACTTATATTACAGCATTTGATTTTTCAAAGGTTTCGGCAGATTTTCTTCATTTTGTAATATGTCTTTTTAGCTTGTGAAAATGTTGAAAAAATAACAGTCAGTTGAAATGAAAGCTAACGCCCTCTCACGATTGCAAGAGGGCGTTATATGCTTTAGATACCTATGATGATTGAGAGATTTCCTCATTCAGAAGCTGAGACTAATCGTCTAGTCGAGTTTATATCCCTGATTAGTATTCGTTCTTCGTTGTAATAGATGCATCATCACCAGTACCAACTGCAGCAGCAGCAGCGGCCTTAGTAGCATCCATCGTTTCAAGACCGAATGTAACATTGATAGAGATGTCATCAAGAGTTGCGGTAATCTTATCCGACTGGCAGTAGTCATCCTCACCCTCGAACCAGATATAAATGTCTACTTCTGTTCCATCTGCGGTCATGCCCGGAAGAGATGTAAGTGCAGTATATGCAACAGTGTCTGTTGCAAACGCATCAATAGGAGCATTTACAATCGACTGCTCGCCAGGTTCAATAATGGAATTACTATTAGAATCCGTATTTGTGATGGATGTCACTGCAAAGTATCTAGCACTTGTAGAACCACTACCATAGACAGGAGCGTAAACGTACATCTTTCCACCAATCTTAACGCCGACACGAAGAGCCTTATCAAGATCAGCGGATGTAGCCGAACCACCACCAGCAGGAACAGTTGCTTCAACGCTCTTAATTGCTACATTCTGTGCTCCGCTTGTCTTTGCTAATCCGGTTAATCCACTCTCATTAGAAACTCTCAGATAATACTTATATTTGACATAATAAGCAGTATCCGTTGAATCTGCCTGATAGCCATCTGTACCATTATTATTCGTATAGTAAATCGAATATTCTGCCCGTCTTGAAGCATCATCGGCATCAACGACATTAACATTGGCTTCAGTCAAAGACAATTGCTCATAAACACCAGAAAGATTTGCAGAAGCTGTATTAGCAGTTGCGCCCGCTTCGTCACTTGCAATCTTACTATTGGCATGGAACCAATTCGTGCCATTTGTTGTGGACGTCGGAATCAATGCAGTTCCCGGAAGTGATAACGCCGTTGCCTGATCATCCCAGTTCGGATCAGCCTTATCTGCTACTTCATTAATCAGCAGACCAGCCTCGGCTCTCGCCTTAACCTGCATATTGGTTACTTCAACTTCCTTATTCATCGTGAACCAAGCATATGTTGCGGTTCCGAGCATAGATGCTGATAATGCAAACATTGCAAATGCAGCAACTATCTTCTTACTTGTTTTTTGTTTTCTCTTATCTTTTCTCATAAGCAATTCCTCCTAACCCTTTGTTTTTTAATAGTTCTCTCACATAAAAGAATAATCAAATTGATTAATTACATTATAATGATTATTCACACTTTTATCAAGTATTTTTTCGCCATTTTGTGAACATTCTGTGAAATTTTAAGAATCGCATTGTCAAATATTCACAAACGTAGTTGTGCAACATGTATAATCGCCCATTTTAACCACCGTGATTATCACTATATTGCGCTACAGTTTTTGTGCATATTGTCAATTACCATATTATGTAAACTCACGCAAGACACTCGCGAAATCATACTAAATACACGCAGATTACTCACAGATTTTACAGAGATTCGAGCTCTTTTTTCATTTCCAGCATGTGATTACGGCAGGCAGTGATCTCTCCGGTATATTTGTTGAACCACTCTACATCGGCCTCACTTGGCTCTTCCTGAAGAAGGATGGCCTGAACAAGTGCGGACTGTGATCTTGCACGCCTTCTCTCTATCTCGACGATAGTTTTCTGGCAGGTTTTTATTTCTTTTTTTAACTTGCTTTTTCTACTCATACACTTTTCCTTTCACCAAGATAAATGCATCACTGCTTTTTCTTAGTACCCCTTCAAATTTATTGATTCGATAAACTCATCTATCTTATCGTAACCCTTGTCAAGATTTGCAAGGATATCATCAAGAGCTTCCTTTACCTCCGACAGCCTTTCTCTCGTCTGCTCCGGGTATTTTAAAAATACTGTAAACAGTCCGTTGATCGTCTTCTGCTCATCTACAAAATCATCAATCAGAAATGCAAATGAATTCGCACCGGAAATATCTGATACAAGCAGCCTGTATCTGAATTCAAGATCACCATCGGCATTCAGATAATTCTCTATATCGTTATTCAGCGTTGTCAGATGTTTCTTGTACTGCTTACGGTAGGTCTCCTGAATCTTGTAGCTTTCCGCAAGATATAAAGCGATGAATACCACAAGTGCTATCAGAGAAAGTATCATTAAAATGATCGCACGGATCATTTTCTTCTTCATGATGTATTCCTGACCGCTGTCTCTATATGTATAATTTACTAATTGATCAGCCGTAGCCTTCTTCTTAATCTTGCTCATGAGGCATCACCTCTTCTTCTTCATCCGCAAAAAGTTCGATCACTGTTGATGTAGAAACCCTCGCAGCATTCTCAGAATCTGTACTATCTGAACCGCCTGCTTCTGTTTCAGGATTTTCAATCTCAGCATCCCCATTCTCTGCCGTCTGCTTTTTCAGATACTCTTCAACAGCCTCTCTCTTCAGTCTTTCTATCTTCTCTTCACGGGTTTCACCGTCCGGAGCTGTACTCTCATCTTCTCCATCTGCACCATCTTCGGAAGCGTTCTCTTCCTTAACCTGCTTACGGATAAGCTTGGTCAGAGTTCCTGCCTCGTAGATAGAGAGCAGGAAGATCGGCACAACCGCCAGAATCAGAAGCAGCTTCTTCGGTTCCATGAAGGAAGCCATCCAGTTGAAGAGCCATGATCTTCTCTCATATTTTCCTACTATACTTGATGCCTCCACCGGGTAATCATCCGGCACCGGATTCGCATCTCCCATGGTTTTGAAGGTTCCATCTTCATTTATATCAATGATTCTATGGATAACAATCATACCCTTGATAGTAGGATCACTGCTGTAAAATGCTATTATATCTCCTGTTTCCAGGGTATTTACATCCGTCTCTTTGACTAATATGTAGTCTTCAACGGAGATCGTTGGTTCCATACTTCCTGTGATAACATGCAGCAGGCTGTTTCCGAAAAGCTTTACCGCTTTACCCTTGGAAGTTACTACAAATATATTGATAAGAAATGCCATACTCAGTATCAGTAGTATCAATTCGAGTGCTGATATGATCCTTCTTACTATACTTTTACCATTTTTCACTTTACGTCACGCGCTTTCGCTTTCTATCTTTCTGTCATGCAGATATCTTCTGAATCTTGCGATCATACCAACATGGTACTCCTTGTAAAGACTTCTCATCTGCATTTCAATAGCCCTGGTCTCCTCTGCGGTACGCTTTGGAGGATTAAATACAGGCTTCGGCTTATTCTTAGCCGCTTTCCTACGTTTCCGTTTGAACTTTTGGTCTGCAAAGAAACGTTTTATATTGTAAGGGAAATTGGTTGCATATTTTTTGTAGTATGCATCGAATTTCTCCCTCTCTGTCTTCTCGTATTCCTCTCTCCTTGCTGCTTCCGCTCTCTCTGCAAGTATTCTCTGCTGATCCGGATTGTCTGTATCCTTCGGAATGATACCAAAGAGTACAAACAGCAGCCATCTGAAGAATCTCGGAATTGCATATATAGGATTCTTGGAATATGCCTTTCTGATCTCATCGAAAGGCTTTGCCTCATATTCCTTACGCTTAGCCTTAAGTCGAAGAGCTCTCTCCTTCTCACGGAGTTCCTTCTCCTTCTTCTGCTGCTCAAGCTTCATCCTGACGGCAACTTCTCTTGGATCCTCCATCTGAGCCCCTGCAGTAGCAGCTTCTTCCTGTTTCTCCTCGCCGTTATCATATTCTTCAGCAACAGCTTTCTGTTCAGCCTGCTCCTGGATCATTTCCGTAGCCTGCTCAAGGTCTTCCTGAGTTACAGTTCCGGAAGCATTCGTTCTGTCACGTTCTTCCTTCTTTCTGTCAAATACTGCAGTATCAACGCCTTCTGCCTCACCGAAATCAGCTCTGATAGATTTTTTCTCTTCTTCATGCTTCCTTCTCTCAGCTTCTTCTCTGGCAGCCTCTTCAGCAAGACGTCTTTCCTCTTCCTTCTGAGCCTGACGCTCAGCAGCGATCCTCTGTCTCTCACGTTCCTCAGCCTCAATCTCGGCGCGGCGACGTTCGAGCATTTCCTGAACTCTTTTTTCTTCCTCTTCCTTTTCGCGTCTGATACGCTCACGTTCTTCAAGCTTAAGAGTTTCGATACGTCTCTTCTCTGCAAGACGTTCTTCTCTTTCTCTCTTCCTTCTCTCTGCCTCCTCCTGGATAGCAAGCTCCTCGAGATGTTTTCTCTCTCTCTCGGCGAAGAAGTTTCTTTCAATATTTATGACATTATCTATCTCATTGAAGATACCGTCGATATCATCAGGAAGATCATTATTTACATATGCAAGAGGTCCTTCAGCTTCGATATATCCGACTGCACCATCGGTATGTACACCATAATGCCCCGAGAGAACCTCTGCCTTATAACGTTTTACAACCTTCGGCTGAACACTCTTGAATTTTTTCTTACCTATAGGTATGTATTTCTCGCCGCCCTTTTCGGTATACGACTTGAAAAGGAGCATATCACAGGTGATCATATCTACAAGATCGCTCATATAATCCTTTTCAGGCCTGAGAGCGGTATCTTCTATATTAATCTCGTATCCAACCTTGTCATAGCTGAGAATATACTGCCAGAGCATGAGGCACGCTTTAAGATCGACATTTTTCATGATGGCGTTGGTTCTCATGATAGGCGGCTGGACAAAGTTGTTGCCAAGCGTCATACAAAGCTCTGAACCCTTATAGCCTTCAATGGTCTTCTTAAGCTTCTCAACTCGCTGCCAGATGGTATAACCACTGTCATTCGTAGCTTCAAGGCTTTTCCTTGAGTCAATGGAGATCTTGAAACTCATCTGGTTGCCCCGGCTGTCGTCCATTTCATTCTCCATTTCCATGGTATATACCTCTTCATCCTTCTCAACCTCGGCAAGCTTTTCATACCTGGTCATGATGAAGATATAAAGTCTGTCTATGAGAGTATTTACGAATCTGTTCTCATAGGTTTCCAGACTTTCTTCTTTATGCACATTTAATAATTTTGAAGGGGTGATCTTTCCGGTCTTCTTGTCTATACTTTGAATAAGATCAGTATGCTGGGCAAGATGCTTTACCGATTCGACGGTAACCTTTCTGGAAAGCGCGATAGGCACTATCTCTTCCACGTCAACAATGGTACGACTAGGCCTTCTGATAACATTATCTACATGAATAAGTCCGTTCTCGATAGCTTCAACCCATGAAACATCGATACTCTTCTCCATAAGCTTCCGGTTTAAGGAAATGTTGGAACGGCCGGAACCTACAACCTTATTCATATCTTCATAGATATCATTTTCCTGCATCGTACCGAGGGCGTTCTTTAGTTCCTGATACCATACCCCGTACTTCTCGTTCAATACAGTTTCCTCTCCGATTACTCTTAATAATTCTGCAACCCCGGATCAATGATCCGGAGCTGCTGCAAGTGTCTAAATATTAAAAAAGCTTCTGCAGTCTTTCAAGATAAGCTACAGATTCATTCATTTTATTCTTACCAAATGACTTGTTGATATATACAACAAGCTCTTTTAATTCGTCTCTCAGCATTGCCAGGTTGAGTGATTCAAACTTACGGAAGATCTTGGTTGCAAGAACGTAATCAATACCGTCAAGCTCTTCACCGCCGCAGGCAACATATACAGGTACGAACATACTCATCTGCTTGATGATACGGTTACCAAACGCTACACGGAGCTTGTCGATAACCCAGAGGTCAAGCTGATGTATCTTCTTCATATTCTCCTGTGATACAGGATATTTATCTATCGCATCCTTAAAGAGCTGATTAAGATGTGTGAAGCTGAGTGAAAGCGGAGGTGTATCATCTGCACTAAATGCAAGTCCCTTCGCATCAAGGTTGATTGGCTGAGCACGGTCGTAAACCTTATCTGAGATAGCATATGTGGAATCATCGTTGTTAGCTGTTCCGATGTACCAGATATTCTGCGGAATACGAAGCTTACCGTGATCAAGTTTCTCAGGATCCGAGCTCCATACTGAAGGAACAAGGTCCAGCTCCCACTCGTCAGCGTTAGGCATTTCAAGGATTGAAAGCATCTCTGCGAAATAGTACTCAATTCTCGCGATATTCATCTCGTCGAGAAGGATGAGATTGACATTGTCATTGTAATTAGCATCATATATTCTTCGAAGAACTTCAGTTTCGTTGAAGTTCTTTGTGAATTCATTGAAGTAACCAAAAAGCTCTGTACGGTCTCTCCATGACGGCTGAACCGATGCGATAGTGGTATCAACCTGGAGGAACTTTCCAAATGAATACGGCAGGGAGGTTTTACCTGTACCGGAAATACCCTGAAGGATGATAAGCTTTGTTGAAGCCATACCCGCAAGGAAAAGCCTTACCGTCTTAATATCATAATACAGATGCATTCTTGAGCATGCAAAGCCTCTGAATCTCTCACATATGCCCGGAAGCTCGATCTCATTATCGTATTCAGGCGGTGTATAGTTCTTGTAGAACATATCAACCTCGAAGAGCTTGTTGAATCTTCTGTCCTGAGTGATGATGATACCCTCTTCACCGGCTGCCTGCTGAATTGCCTCAGGAGACTCGCCCTCAAGATCTGCAGTAGAAGTGCCAAATGGCATTGCAGTTCCTGCAGGTACACCGATCTGAGCTACCTTCATAGCCATGATCTCGTCCTTCTCCTTGGTCATCTTGATAACTCGCCTCTGGAGTACCGAGATCTCTTCAAGGAGGTCTTCATTGCTCACGATTGAATGCCTGAAACGTATATATTTCCTGATGGCCATCACGATGAGCAGGAACAGCAGAACGTAAATAGCGATCACAATGATAATGGCAAGGATCGAAAGTATCCAGCCTACAGCATCAAAGCTTCTTGAGTACTGTTTGAAGATATTTATGTAGTTTTTAATACTGAAGATCTTTATGATACCATTTCCGATGCCGCTGAAGATCATACCCCAGCCTTTAAGCATTTCGGAAATGAATACAAAAAACCATTTTAAAAATCCGTTCACTGTCTATCCCCTCTCATAATACCCACAAGTTACTATAGTTTATTTATTCTCAGGATCATCCTTGTCGTCTGTCTTATCATCAGAGCTGTCTGACTCTGCGTCGTCCTTCTTCTCCTCAGAAGCATCCTCTGCAGCTTCAGCTGCTTCGCCATCCTTTGCAGCCCCAGCCTCTTTAGCCTTCTGCGCCGCAATATACTCTTCGACAGCCTTTCTCTTGATCTCTTCCTCGTCCTCTTCTGTTATGTCGCTCTTCTTTGCATCAATAAGAACTACAATGAACTTATAAAGCTCGAAGAGGAAGAAAAGTGCAAGTGGGATGATGATGCAGATGAAAAAGCCCTTCTTGGTGCGAAGGAAATCCATCACCTTACCAAAGCCCTTAAGCCTTGCCCCTGTCCATTTTCCGACGATATCCACTGCATTTACAGGAATAGAATCGTCAATACTGTTATTATCACCTCGTGTTACGAAGCTGATTGAACTATCTGTTTTGTTGACTTCCACGATTCTATGGGTATTGAGGGCTCTTCTGCCATCAATGATAGTATAGAATGTGATAACATCGCCTTCCTTAAGATCATAGAGGTCCTTGATCTTCTTAGTGATGATAAGGTCATTTGTCTTAAACGTAGGGCTCATGGAATTTGATTCTACGGTCAGAGGCGTATAGCCGAAAATGTTGGCTACGCCGTTATTCTTACCCGCTGCAAATACAATAAGAGTAACCAGTAGCGCAAGTATCAAAAGCACCCACGCCAGAACATCAAGTATAATTTTTAATGCTTTTTTCATATCTTTTATTCCTTCACTTTTATTTTAGGTTGACTCAATGATCTTAAAGATCAATGTAAACTTAATGGTACCGCCGACGATGGCATCTACGCAATCAGGATCATTTCCCTCAAGCCAGATGACTACTGTATATTTATCTCTGTCCTTTGGCTTGAAGCCCTCTGCTCGGGTTCTCATGACTATGTTCGAGCTTAAGAACTCACTGTCACAATCACTTTCTTTGCCCTGACCACTCGACTTAGTCTTTCCGTAAACCATCTTCTCGCCGTTTTTATAGATTGCAACCCTGACAGCCTCATCAACCCCCTTGGTCACATTATCTATCACCATTTCGCCCTCATAGGAAAGGGTATCGTCTCCCGAATTGATAAGGTAAAATGTATACGCAATGTAATTCTCGCCGTTGTGGCTGCCATTTACCATATCAACATTTGCAGGAATATCAAGTCCGCTAATATTGGTCATATCATAGACTATGTTAGCGTTAAGCTCTGACACAGTATGATCATATTCGGGTGTTTCCGAAAGGCACAGTCCCTGCTTGGCCATATCATATTTATTTACTTTTACAGTAAAACTGCCGAACTTATCATAGAAATATGCGATAGCATATGCAACCGCCACTATAGCTACCAATATGCCTACCAGGAGCGCCATGACTCTTGTGATCAGCACATGCCTTTTTACTTCTTTAGCAGTTCGCCGCAGTTCCATGACATCTTTAAACTTTTCAGACTTGTTAGATCCGTCCCGTTTTCTCGACTTCTTTGACTTTGCAGGAGCCTCACTAACCTCTTCGGCCTGCCCTGTGTCAGGAGTCTTCGCAGCAGTTTCAGGCGTTCCCTGTGCAGTTCCGCCACCGCCGCCTCCACCTTCGGAAGCATCGACCTTAACAGTCTCTTCTGCTTTATCTGCCAAATTGATTTCCCCTTTATATTTAAATTTTAGTTTATACCTTTATATCAAAAAGAGCGCAATTTACATTATTCTTCAGTGAATAAACTTTCATCAATCTCAGAGTCTTCATTCTGAGCTGCTTCATCACTGAAGTATTCATCATCTGATATATTTTCCGATCCAGCCACAGCTGCTTCTGTCATTCCCTCTGAATTTTCGTCCGCAGCCTCATCAACCGCTCCATCAGATGCTTCGTCCACAGCCTCATCTACAGCTTCATCCGTAGTCTCATCTGTTTCCACTGCTTCTTCCGTTACTGTTTCATCAGCATCTTCATCTGCAGCCTTGCCCGGTTCTGCCTTCTTACGTCTCAGATATCTTTCAGTCATATATCTGCCCGCAAGTGAACCTGCGCCGAATCTTACTCTCGCCTTAAACAGCTGCTCTGCCTGCTCCAGATTCGCAACTCCATCTGCTATAACATCCGCTTCCATACCCTCGATGAAATCCACTATCGAGCTTACCGCCGAAAGTGATCGTTCATCCTTGCCGAGGTAGCTTATCATTTCCTGACTAAGCATTACATAGTCTACAGGGAAATATGCCAGCTTCATGAGTGGTGAATTGATACCACCGAAGTCCGTCAGCATAAAATGAAATCCTCTGTTCCTAAGCTGCTCGATCACTGTACTGTGAACATTTGTACCATTAAGGAGCAGTTCCGGGGAAAGCTCGAAACACAGTCTGTTTGTATCGGTTTCGGTTTCATCCATCAGATCCATCAGCTTCTGCTGAACGCTTTTAGTTTCAAGATATCTGAGAGGCATATAGAGAGACAGCCATCTGAAATAGAATTCCTTCTCCTGAAGGCTTTTGATCGTATCGATTGCCTGCCTGATCTCCAGTTCAAAAAGTGATACGCACTGATTACTCAGCTCCGCAACCTTCCTGAATGTTTCAGGCATAAGAGTTCCCATTCCCGGTGTATTAAGTCTGGTCTTTGACTGCACAAAAGTAATATCGCCGGACTCAAACTCTCTGATCCCGCGGTAGTACATCTCTACAGCTCTAAGCCCTCCAACTCTTGTTACAATACCTTCTTCCGCCATACACTTCTCACATTCTTTTCTTAACCAGAAAAATTAATTTAAAAGCATAGTTATACAAAAATAAGTATAGTTCAAATTGGGTTTTATGTCAAGTATATGCGGTTTTTCCGGTCATTTTTTAACAATATTTTTTCGCAATCTTTCGTAAAGAAAATCATAAGTTGACTAACATGTAATAAATGTCTAAAATGACATTAACTATGGTGTATTCATATACGACTACTGTATTTTTTAAGATCAGCAGATCACACTATTTTCAGGAGGGAATTATGAATTACAAAGGAAATGAAAATGTTAAGATCATGGAGCATCCGCTCATTAAACACAAGATTTCAAGACTCAGGGATATGACCACAGGAACCTACGAATTCCGTAGTCTTGTTGAGGAGATTGCAATGCTTGAGGCGTACGAAGCGCTGAGAGATCTTCCTCTTATCGATATCGAGATAGAAACTCCTATTGAAAAATGTAAAACACCAACGATCGATGGTAAGAAGCTTGCTATCGTACCAATACTTCGAGCAGGTCTGGGCATGGTAAATGGTATCCACGCTCTCGTACCTTCCGCAAAAGTTGGACATATCGGTCTCTACAGAGATCCTGAAACCCACCTTCCTCACGAGTATTACTGTAAGCTTCCTGATCCTATCGACCAGCGTCTTATAGTTGTGCTCGATCCGATGCTTGCGACCGGCGGTTCAGCTGTTGAAGCAGTAAACTTCATCAAGGAGCATGGCGGAAAGCACATCAAATTCATGTGTATCATCGCAGCACCTGAAGGACTTGAGAACCTGATGAAGGCTCACCCGGACATCGAAATCTATGTCGGCAATCTTGACAGAGGCTTAAATGACAACGCCTATATCATGCCGGGCCTCGGAGACGCCGGAGATCGAATTTTCGGAACTAAATAGACTTCGCAGAGATTTTTTATGTATGTACAGGATAAAAATATCTGCTCAGAAAAATAACTCTTATACATGATTTATCACAGATAACGATAAAAGCGCCCGGAGACTGTATTTCTCTACAGCCTTCCGGGCACTTTTTTATCGTTCTTTATATATCATATTTTGATCTGCGAGAACACCTCTCCTATTTTCTTCTGCACAAGTATATCTGCCGCAACATCTCTTGCCGTCGGTGACATATTAATGACCGCCAGATGCTTTCCCTTAAAATAATCGATGAAGCCTGCAGCAGGATAAACCACAAGACTGGTTCCGCCTATGATCAGCATATCTGCTTTTGAAATATGCTTTATCGATCTTGAGATCACGTCCGAATCAAGGCCTTCCTCGTAAAGTACAACATCCGGTCTGATGATTCCTCCACACTTATCACATCTCGGAACGCCTTCAGATGCGAGTATGTATTTTACTCCGGCATGAACATCCTCAGCTGTACTGCTGAATTTCTTGCCGCATTTCATACAGTAATTTCTGAGTGTCGAGCCATGAAGCTCAAGCACTTCCTTGCTTCCGGCCGCCTGATGAAGACCGTCGATGTTCTGTGTGATAACAGCCTTAAGCTTTCCGGCTGCTTCCATTTCCGCAAGCTTCTTATGTGCCGCATTCGGCTTTGCGTCCGTGATAAGCATCTTATCCTTGTAGAACTCATAGAATTCTTCTGTGTAATGCATGAAAAATGTATGACTTACTATGGTTTCCGGCGGATATTTGTATTTCTGGCTGTAAAGTCCGTCCTGGCTTCTGAAATCCGGAATACCGCTTTCTGTCGAAACACCGGCTCCGCCAAAGAAAACGATGTAATTCGATTCGTCAATAGCTTCCTGAAGTTTTAAGATATCCTCATCCATATTTTCCCCTCCATAAAACTGTTGTCTGGATACAAAAACCGGGACAGGCCGTAAGATCATATACTTCCTGTCCCGGCAGTTAATCAATTACCTTCTTCCTCAGAGGAGGTCTCGCCATCCTCTGCTTCAGTTGTCTTCTCTTTGATTACAAGAGTAACCGTTCCATTTTCTGTTACTGTATATTTATTATTTTTCGTCAGGATCACCTTAACAGTTTCTGTTCCCGGCTTCAGATCCTTACAATCGATAACCGGATGCAGGTCTGCAAGAGTTACGCCCGAAACATCTGCTTCAAGGCCGCTCAGGCTTATCACATACGCACCCTGGATCACCAGGCTGTAATCATAAAGCTCGTCGTCCGTATTCTTAAGCTCTATGTCAGAAATCGACAGATTAAAGGTCTTTACAACAAGCTCCTCAACACTCGCAGTTACTATCACTCTGTCAACCGAATCCGCAAGATATACGCCATCCGGAAGGAAGTTCGAGATATTCCTGTCAAAGTCCGTCTCCTTGGAAATGCCGCTTATATCAATATCATTTACAGCTATATAAGAGATCGAATCAAGTATCAGCTGCGGTCCGGTGATCCTTATCTCTTCTACACTTCCTGTAAGTCCCGTAAGCTTAAAGCCATCGGCCACCTTACCTGTCGTGAAGAACTTCACAGGAACGACCTTGGTCTCGAAGATCTGCATCTTAACTCTTACAGTCTCCGCATCAGCCGTGATCCTTGAGGAATTCATCACTTCATCATTTCCATCGTAGAGATATACCCTAACCTCGGTATCTATACTTTCAGTCTTGTCTGTAACATCCACAACGCATCTTGCGTATCTGATCTTATTTACGAGAGACTGTGGTCCTGTAACATTTATAACCACAGGATTTGTCTCGTACGATCCGAGAGCATAGCCCTCTGCCGGCTCACCCTTGGTATCCACCTTAACCTCGAACTGTCTGCTCTTCTTCTCCTCGATAGAGAGCACCATGGCATTATCCACGACAGAGATCGTTACATTTTCTCCCACACTCGTGCTTACTGCCTTGACATTGATCTTCGCAGTATTGGTATATGAAAGCTTTGACAGATCGGCAACTGCGGTAAAATCATTCTTGGTAAGCTTATCCACCACCGAACGCCTGCCTTCGACCAGTATATCGACCGTTTCGCCGGAAGTTACATCATATACAAGTCCGCCCGCTTCAATGCTCTCGCCGTTCAGCTGGGTTACAGGAATCTTGTCTATCTCCTTGACGATCTTGTAATCGTCAACATTTGCAACGATCAGCCAGATAACAAATGCTATTGCAAGCGAAAGTATTCTCAGGAAGAGGGTTTTGATAAAGCTTTTCTTAGTGCTTTTCATTCTTCACTCCCCCTTTCTTACCGGTCTTGAGGTTCTTTGTGTCTTCATTTTTATGCTTTTTAAGTATGCGGCTCTCGTTGGACTGTTCCTGGATAACCTGCAAATGCTTTCTGAGGCTGTCCTCGTCAAGGTCTCTGTAGAGAGCTCCCATATAAGCTATGGAGATTCCGCCCGTCTCCTCGGAAATGATGATAGTAAGACTGTCGGAAACCTCGCTGATACCCAGTCCGGCTCTGTGCCTGGTACCAAGCTTCTTGTTGACATCACTTCTCTCGGTAAGCGGCAGATAGCAGGTTGCAGCAACTACTCTGTTGTTCCTGATAATGACCGCACCGTCGTGAAGAGGCGTATTCTTCTCAAAAATATTTATAAGCAGCTGCTCGGTTACGACCGCATCGATACTGATACCGGTCTGTTCATACTCGCCGAGCGGCGTCTCATTTTCAAGCACGATAAGAGCGCCTGTCTTATCCCTTGATAATTCAACAGACGTCTTTACAAGCTCAAAGATAGTCTTGTCGCTGAGCTTTTGTTCTTTGGAATTTCTGTCATCAAATGTGAAAAATGTTCTGAGGATCTTCTTTCTACCCAGCTCGTCAAGTGCATGACGGAATTCCGGCTGGAACAGGATTATGACCGCGATAATACCTACACTGATAAAGTTTTTCGCAAGCCAGAGCAGCGTATTCAGCTTGAAAATAGCTGCAATGCCTGCAAAAAATGCTATCAAAATAATACCACGGAGCAGTGTCCACGCACGGCTGGATTTGATCCATGAAAGAATATGAAAAATGATATATGCAATTATTAAGATATCAAGAATATCCTGCCAGCCTATTTTCGGAATATAGAACCATTCAAAATATTGCTTGATAGAGTACCAGAACTCATACACAAAACGCACCCCATTTTTGCATAAAATTTTGCTTTCCCAACAGATTCTGCTTCTCCCCCACAGAATCACATCTTCATGAAGTCTTGACCGGTTGAGTCTTTCTTCTCGTCTCCCGGAAGGCTCTTTCTTACAAATCCTGAAGGAGCATCGTCCTTCTCAACACGGGCTGCAGGTTTTTGTACCGGAGCCGGTTTCTTCTGTCCGCCGGCTGCTGGTCTTGCCTGTCCGCTTCCCGCAGGTTTTGTCTGACTGCTTCCAGCAGGTCTTGCCTGTCTGCTTCCTGCCGGTTTTGTCTGTCCACTTCCTGCAGGTCTTGCCTGGCTGCTTCCTGCCGGTCTTGGCTGTCCGCTTCCTGAAGGCTTTGCCTGGCTGCTTCCTGCAGGTCTTGGCTGTCCACTTTCTGAAGGCTTTGCCTGGCTGGCCGTAACAGTCTTATCAGCCATTTCAAGTGCCTTTCTTGCGCTGTCAGCAGAGCCTGTTTCCTTAGATACATTATCTGCAACCTTTAATGCATCAGCGATAGCCTTATCGCCCTCTGCTTCATTTTTTGTAAGCTGCGGCTGAACTCCCGGTCTCTTAACTCGTGGTGCCGGTGCACCCTTCTTAGCCGGATTCTCACCATTCTGCCTGCTTCTCTGCTGAACTGCCTTGTCTGAAAGAACCACGCCGGCCTTTCTCTTAACAGTTCTTCTGCGGGCTGCCTTATCGATATCCTCACCGAACTTAGGAACAGCCTTTACATAGTAATAATACTCATCATCCTCGAACTGCACTCTCTCGGTCTTTCTGTAATCGACAAAGCCCTTACAGAACTGGAAAGCAAGTACAAAGATAAGTGAGATAACTGTTGTCATGAAGATAGAATTCATGTCTACAGTTGTATGAAGTCGCTTTGAAACGATGTTAAATGAGATCAGATTCATGATCGCACCAACGCCGATAGCGATATATACCGCATACTTAAATGAAAGACGGTACAGAATACCTGTTACAAATATCGTGATCGCAAATGCACCGATGATTGTAAGAAGGTCCTTGTTGTCCTTGAAATAATCCTTCAGGTAGTTGAAGGATTCAACCTTATCAGGATCTGATGAATACTTGATCATAGTATCAAGATCCTTTAATACATCAGAATAATAATACAGCACGATACCGAAAGCTGCAGGAACGATACCTGCGATACCTGCGATAACGCCTATGAAAAGCGGAAGCAGTCCTGACATTGCAAGATGCATCGCAACAAATGCTACCAGAATAATATACAGATGCTTCGGGAAGAATCTGAGATATACACAATACATACCTATGAAAAGGACGATGAAGAAAAGTCCTGTCTCGATTCCAACCGAAAATGAATTCACGCCCATTATGACACCGATAACAAAAAGCATGAAGGCATCCGGCATAAGTGCACAGAGGATGGATATAAGTAACACCACCATATGTCTGTTGAAAAGATCAACATATCCAAAATGAATATTTATAACACTAAAAACCGCATATGACCATATAAGTCTGAGTATCGGTATGATGATATCATCAAAATTCCTTATAAAATTTCTGATTTTATTTTTTACCTTGACCAGCTCTTCCATGATCACCTTCTCCTTTTTTCTGCTCGATCAGCTTCATTTCCAATTCATCCATATCGCCGCCGATACTTGCGCTTACCTTGTAAATGGCAGTATCCGTAGTCTCGAGCTTATCATAATACTCTATCAGTTTTCTGAGATTTCCGTTATATTCGACCAGACCGGGCTTCACCCTTGAATATCTGTAGGTATACGCCCCGAAAGCGACCAACTCAAATATAACCAGAAAGATAGCATAATACAGCATGACCTTCCCGACCAGTTTGATATAATCTTCTTTTGCAAAATCTTCAAGGTATTTCTCGAAATCAACGAGTAAAGACACTGCGACAAAGAGCCAAAAGCATATTGTTGAAGTAACAAGTGTTTTCAGCATATTGAATTTAACATAATCTTCTCTGAAATACTTGCTTAGAACAAGGCCTTCATGTTCCTCGTTCTTCTCAAATATTGCAATTCTGGTCATTATCCTGACCTTTTCGTTATCAACCATAGCTCTTTCCCGCCTGTATAGAATAGATGCCCAAACCATCATTCTTATCTTATGTTATTAAGGTCAAAAAATCAAGCATTACTTTATTTCAACATTTTTGTGATTCTATTAATTACTATAATATCCTGCCGCAAATGGCATTCACTGCACGATACATGTGTTTTCGCAGGCCGTGATCACTCTTCACTTCCAGCAAAAAACCGCGTACCGTTTTTGTCCGGCACGCGGTTTATAAATCATTTTATTAACTATTTATCTTCTTCAGCCTCTTCTTCAAGAGATGTTGTGCTGTGAACTACTACTGTCTTGTTGTAGCATTCGAAGAGCTCATCCATTTTCTTCTGATCAGGCTTAGGAGTTATGAGGCTCACGATCGGAACGATGATAAGTCCTGCGATCATTGTTGCTGCACCTGCGTTGATAGGTGATTCAATGATAGGATTTCCGTTCTGTGTTGCAATGATATTTGCAAGTGTAAAGCCTACGCCTACGATGTAGCTTGCCCATACAGAAGCCTTTGTGATCTTCTTGCTGTAAAGTCCATACATAAATGGTGCAAGGAACGCACCTGCAAGTGCTCCCCACGAAACGCCCATAAGCTGTGCGATAAATGTAGGAGGATCAAATGCGATAAGTACTGAAAGTGCGATAAATACAAGTACGAAAAGCTGCATGAATCTGAGCTGTGTCTTGTCCTTCATGTTCTTTCCTACTGTCGGCTTGATAAGATCGAGAGTAAGTGTCGAGCTTGATGTAAGAACAAGTGATGAAAGTGTTGACATAGATGCTGAGAATACAAGTACTACTACTATTCCGATAAGGATATCAGGAAGAGTCTGAAGCATTGTAGGAACAACATTATCGTAAGCAACCTTTCCATTTTCAAGTATGATACCAGGTTCATCTGCGAAAAGTCTTCCGAAGCCTCCGAGGAAATAGCATCCTCCGGCAACAACTATTGCAAAGAATGTTGAAACTATAGTACCTGTCTTGATAGACTTCTCATCCTTGATGGCATAGAATTTATGAACCATCTGAGGAAGTCCCCATGTACCGAGTGATGTAAGGATAACAACTCCAAGTAAGTTAAGCGGATCAGGTCCGAAGAAGCTTGCGAAAAGTCCCTGGCTGCCCTGAAGAGGTCCTGTTGTAACCTGTGTCTCAACCGGAATATTTGATAAATCCTTAAGTGCTGTAAGGAAGCCGCCCTTGCCTGAAAGAACAGCGCCGATAACTGCACAGATACCGATAAGCATTATGATACCCTGAATAAAGTCATTTAATGCTGTTGCCATATAACCGCCGACAACTACGTAAACTCCTGTAAGGAGTGCCATAACAATGATACAAACACGGTAATCAACATCAAATGCCATACCGAAAAGTCTTGACAGTCCGTTATAAACACCTGCTGTGTAAGGAACAAGGAAGACAAACGCTATCATTGATCCTACAATTCTGAGTGATTTCGAATCAAATCTCTTACCAAAGTACTCCGGCATTGTTCTTGCATCAAGAGCCTGTGTCATGATTCTTGTTCTTCTTCCAAGAACAAGCCATGCAAGAAGGCTTCCGATAAATGCATTTCCAAGTCCGATCCATGTTGACGAAAGTCCGTACTTCCATCCGAACTGTCCGGCGTATCCAATGAATACAACCGATGAAAAATACGATGTTCCAAATGCAAACGCCGAAATCCAAGGTCCCACTGAACGTCCGCCGAGGACGTAATCATTTACATTCTGGGCTTTCTTTCTGGAATAGAATCCGACGCCGATCATTACGCTGAAGAATACCACCAGCAATAAAATTTTGACTACCATTTCTCCATACTCCCTTTTATTATATGTTTTTTCATAGCCTTACACTTTATTGCTTTATCGCATTAAAGTGTCAGACTATATTCTAGCTTTCAGATGCAGCTTTGTCAATAAGTAAAAAACTTGAGTTTCCGTCCTTTCGACGGTCACTCATCAACATTCTCGTTTGGTTATCCACAAAATGCAGAAAAATAAGGAATCTTCTCTCTTGCTGTAGTAGAATTTAAGTGCAAAATCAAAATCTACGCT
>Ga0247611_10004054_pt1 | contig 20764 bp, 18 predicted proteins | sample 177DNAGHGhighgp2_FD_192422 | JGI IMG/M metagenome (GOLD analysis project Ga0247611, IMG submission 192422) | Sheep rumen microbial communities from Palmerston North, Manawatu-Wanganui, New Zealand - 1770 DNA GHGhigh gp2 | ecosystem: Host-associated > Mammals > Digestive system > Stomach > Rumen...
ACAAACGCTTTCGCCACTTCGGCAAAGCGAAAGTCCACATGGACCTCGGACTCTTCTTCATTGCATTCAACCTCCAGAAAATGATACGGGGTGGCCTCCGTACCATCATAACTGGCCTAAAATGGCTTCATGAGAGCCTTTTCGAGCGACTTTGTCGACTTGTCTGCATTTGCACCACCACTTATTCAAAAAGCTTCACGGTCACCATAGCGACTTCCTAATGCCAAACCTATTAGTTATAAAAAGTCAGAGGGTGCCTTTTGAGACACCCTCTTTTTATTATAATAATCAACAAAACATCTTTATGTTAATGTTCTTAGTTATATAACAATTCGGTCTATTATTTGATTTACAATTTATTCAAAGATGACACTTACAACCCACCGAAAAAGCATCAATGTGGATGTGCGGAGAAAAAAGTGATTATTCTCCGCAAAAATGCGGAGAATAATTCGTATATTTGCCGCAAAGTCCTTTCAGCCGAGCATGAGGCGGCTGTGGGCGAGGCCCCAGGTGTACATGCGGTATACGAGTGCGAAGAGGTCGCGGACATGGTCCGTGAGAGGAATGTTCATGGGAAAAGGTGTCAAGATGGAGGATTCCTTTGCTCCAGTAAGGTACACATTAAAACGTTCTGTCGTATGCCTTGACAATCTCTATTGTCCCTTCGGGAACATCCAAATGGTCTACGTCGGAAAGAGTCACGATGGTGCCCGAGGACAGGTGAAGTTGATTCATCGCTTCACGTAGCCCGCCTATCTCTCGTTGCATATTCTCATCGGTTAGTTCCAAACAGACCTGATAGAGCGACGAGGGCTTGTTATGGCTGTCGGTCACAACAAAGTCGCACTCGCCATTCCCTTGATAGTAGAAGATATGGCCTTTGTGCTTTTTCCGCAAATTGAGGAACACATGGTTCTCCAGCAATCGTCCAAAGTCGTCGGTTTGCGAGAGACTGACGGCGTTGGAGATGCCGCTGTCAATAGCATACACCTTTTTGGGATTGCGTTGAGTGGTGCGTACATTGGTGGCGTATTGACCTACAGAATCAATCAGGTATGCGTCACGCAAATAGGCGATATATTCCAGAACCGATGATACGGCGATGTCGTCGGCAACAGTGGTCAACCGATTGGCTGTATATGGTTTGGCGATGTTGGTCAGCAGGTAGGATGTAAGTTTTCTCAAAGGATCAACATTCCGAATGCCATGTCTGATGGCGATGTCGCGTATCAGTATGTCGTCCAGCAGTGAAAGCAGAATCCTTTTGTCCTTCGAGGCAAGATATTCCGGCATACCGCCATCGGAAAGATATTGCATAAAACAACTTTTGTTCGATTTTTTCTTTAGATACGTAAGGTACTCCGAATAGGAAAACGGAAACATCTCGGTGGAGATGTGCCTTCCTGTCAGATTGGTGCCAAGTTCTACGCTGAGCATAGATGCGTTAGAACCAGTCACAAATACCGTATAGCCTTCGCGGAGCAGTTGGTGGACAAATACTTCCCATCCATCGACAATCTGTATTTCGTCGAAAAAAAGCACTTTACATCCAGTATCGTTGATGAAAGCATACAGACGCTTGAAATCGTCGGCATCGAACCCTATCAGGTTGATGTCCTCGAAATTAAGCGAAAGGGTCTCCTTCTTGGGATAACGTCTAGCCACTTGTTGCATCAAAGTGCTTTTTCCACATCTACGGAGACCTGTAATGATACTTGCAAACCCGTCCACTGGATGAACAACATCTATGTTTTCGCGTTGTATTTCATCTTTCTTTGAAATGTTTTGTCTGGATTGATTTAATACAACTTGTTCTATATGAGTCTTTAATATCATAGCATATACTTTTGTTTATCAATGCAAATATAAAGATTCTTTTTGTTGTGGCAAAAAATATTTTCCAATAGAAGCAAAAGATATCTTCCATTAGCAGCAAAAGATATCTTTCGATGACAGCAAAAGAACATGGTGCTTTTATTTCTGTCTGGGTGGCTTTGCGGAGTGAAATCAACAAAATATCTTTAACCATTTATCCCGGTAGCTCGATGTGGCGGATGCTACGCTACAGTTGCTACAGTTCGAAAACATTCTTTTGAGGAAGCCTCAACGGAGGTAAACACGAATGACCAATTGAGGGGAGAATGGAACTGTAGCAACTGTAGCTGTAGCGCGGGGCGTTTCCAATCCCATTGAAGCCCCCTTTGGGGTTCGCCTTAGGTTCGCTCTGGTGGGCGGAACGAGAGCGAAGGTAGAGCGAACCTACAGCGAACCAACACCGTTAGGTTTTCAAATACTAATCTGCCATAAACCCTAATAACCGATTTGGGTTTATACAAAAACAAGACGTAATGGACAAATATGATGGTCAAATTTACATAATAAGTGCAACGACAATTAGTTATATTACATTAAGGATTTTGGAGATATTTAGATAAATGGGGTGAGCTCAATTAACCGAGAGTAATTATCTGGTTATGGGTTTTTTGAGGCATAAAAGGGTATTACCCAATGAAAGAAAAAACCATTAATTTTGTCCATTACACCAAAAACAAATATATGATGGCTTATTTTTGACTAACAGTTTGTTTGGGTTTTGTTTGGGTTTTTACAAAGACCCTTTCAGGAAGGTTTCATTTCTTTGTTGCGGAGAAAAAGTGATTATTCGCCGCATATTTGCGGAGAATAATACGTATAATTGCCGCAAAGTTCTTTCAGCCGAGCATGAGGCGGCGGTGGGCGAGACCCCAGGTGGACATGCGGTAGACGAGTGCGAAGAGGTCGCGGCCGTGATCGGTGAGGGAATAGTTGGGTGTGGGGTATTCGCAGCGGACGATGAGGCGGTCGTCCTGCATTGTGCGCAGACGCTCGGCGAGCACCTTGTCGCTGAGGCCGTGAATGGAGGCGAGAATCTCCTTGAAATGGGTGTTGCCGCAGACGATGGCCGTAAGCACCTCGACGGTCCATTTGCCGCGCAGCACATCCATCGTATCGCCAATGGCCAGCACCTCGCGACACAGCTCTTGCTGGTCTTTCCCTTCGACAAAACCAATGATAGCGTCGGGGGCAGCGGGCAAAATGTTTTGCGAATTCTTTGTCATATTATTGATATCAACGGGACGGGCCGATTAATTAACTGTATTGTACCTGAAAGGCACCAATGAAAAAAGGAGTATATTGGAGGCAGCCCCCATAACTGGATTTGGAAAGCCTACGGGCAGAAAGCGGGATTAGCTGAAGTTCCAGCCCAGCTTGTGGTGGATTGCGGTGAAGAAATTCTGGTTGTTGAGACGGACGAGAGAGATGGTGAAGTCCTGACGCGAAATAGAGATTTCGGTGCCGCAAGCCAGATGCTGCCGGCGGGAGTCCATACCCAGATTGAACAACTGAGGTTTGGGATGGGTGACAAGTCGCAGCGAAGCGGTATCGGGGACGATGATGGGGCGCAGCGTTAGATTGTGGGCAGCGATAGGAGTGATGACAAAGCAGCCACAGTTGGGGGTGAGGATAGGGCCACCGCAGCTGAGCGAATAGGCTGTGGAGCCGGTGGGAGTGGCAACAATAAGCCCGTCGCCCGAATAGGTAGCCACAAAGTCGGAATCGACATAGAGGTCGGTGCGGAGGATAGTGTCGTCGTCGAGGCGGTGAAGGCTCACCTCATTGAGAGCGGAAGACACCAATTGATTATCGGAGTGGCTGGCAACAACATGAAGAAGGGTGCGGGGTTCGAGGGTATAGCGATGGGCGGTGAGGTCGGCCACAAGCGAGTCGAGGTCGTTGCGACCCGCGGTGGTGAGGAAACCCAGATGGCCGAAATTGATGCCGAGAACCGGGATGTTGCGGTTGCCGAGCAGATGAACAGAACTGAGGAGGGTGCCGTCGCCCCCGATAGAGAAAAGGAAATCGTAGTGGCGCTGGGGCAGATGGTCGGACACCTCGTCGTATTCAATCTGATATTTCTGAAGTATTTCCACCAGCTGGTCGAAGTGATGGCGGGCACTTTCTTCAAGATAACGGGTATATAATGCAATAATCATAATTCGAAAGGATTAATGGATGAGGGTAATCGTACCTCGATAGTATTTGGAAACCCCGTCGGAGTGACGGCAGTGAACATAATATAGATAGACTCCTTGGGGCAACGGCTGACCAGAAACATTGGTGCCGTCCCAGCAATCGGAGAGGTTTTGGGTGTGGAAAATGCGTTCGCCCCAACGGGTGTATATTTCGAGATGGTAATCGGCCGCGAGGGCGGAAACATACTGGGGGCAGAAACGTCCGCAATCGGGGTCGCCATAGCGGATAATGTTGGGGAAGTAGGCCGCCGGGGGTTCTGTTTCGGGCAGGACGACCGAAACAGTATCGGAAGAGACTACACGCTGCTGGCAGAGGTCGGGCACATCGAGGCGATAGATATAGCGTCCCGCGGAACGGTGGATATCCAGGTCGGTATAGGATGATACGGGCAACGGGAGCGTGGCCAACGGGGTGAAAGTCGGGTCGTTGCCTTTGGCGCGGAGAAGGGTGCAGAACGGACCGGGGAATGAGGGGTCGATATCGAACGAGACTTGTACAGCCGGGAGCGTGGGGTCGAAATCGGCAGTGAGGATACGGGCATAGGCTGCGGTGTCGCCATAGTCGAAATGTAAGGTGGCGAGAGCCGACAAAGCCCGGAGGGTGTCGGACGCGCTATGCACTGAAAGATAGGCTGTGACCCCGCCCGTGGCGAGATTGGCCACAAGGGTGTCGAGAGAGAAGGGACCTGCGGGAGGGAAGACGTGCGTGTGCCAATGCGTGTCGGGCAAGAGGCGGTAGTGGAGGCGGTAGGAGGCTACGCTATCGGGCATATTGATATAACGGTTCCAGTCGAACCGCAGCTGGCGGGAACAGGGGGCAGCCGAAAGGGAGAGCAAGGGGTTATGATAGTACGGGGTGAGCGGGCTGGCTTGATAGCAGCTGTCGAAAGCAAGGATGCGGAAACTGTTTTCGGAAGCCGTGAATTCGGGGGGACAGAGATAGGAGGTGTTGAGTCGGCCCCAGACGGTGTCGAAATCGCGGCAGGGAGAACCAATACAGATATAATAGCCCATAACATCGGTGTCGGGGCTGGGATACCAAGTGAGGCGTATCTGACCGAGGGCGGTGTCGACGCTGCAAAGACGCAGAGAGCAGGGCGCGGTGGGCACATCGTCCTGAAAGAAAATGCCGACAGTGTCGGTTGAGAGAACGGCGGAAGTGTCTGAAAGACGGACAAAGTAGCGCACAGTATCGGCACAGATGACGCGATGGAGCGTATCGACAAAATGGGTGTCGGGCAGTGTAGCCACAGCATCGAAGCCAGACCGGTTGGGGAAATGACGGTAGAGTGTGTATTGGCGGGCGTTGGGGATTGAGTTCCAGGAGAGGTCGGCTATATGATGGTTCAGTGCCACTGCGTGGACAAAACGAAGGGACAGCGAATCTTGAGCGAAGGAAGGGCGAACCGAGAGTGCAAGAATCAGCATAAACACACTTGCCGCCCGACGGAACAGCGTATGGATGGCGAGGGGGTTCATGAGATGGACTGCATTTGGACTAACTGACAATAGCGCCCGTTGAGGGAAATGAGTTGGTCGTGGGTGCCGGTTTCAACGATGCGGCCTTGCTCGAGCACCACAATGATGTGTGCATTGCGGATGGTGGAGAGCCGATGGGCAATGATGATGGCGGTGCGTCCGGGAAGGATGGCGTGTATGGCCTTCTGCACAAGGAGTTCGCTCTCGGTGTCGAGGGCGCTGGTGGCTTCGTCGAGAATGAGGATATCGGGATTGCGAAGCACCGCGCGTGCAATACTGATGCGTTGGCGCTGACCACCGCTGAGGCGGGTGCCTCCTTCGCCTATGTTGGTATCGTAGCCCTGAGGCAGCTGTTGGATAAAGTCGTGGGCGTTGGCGATAGTGGCGGCTTGGACTATCTGCTGGTCGGATACGTGGTCGGAGCCGAAAGCAATATTGTTGCGGACCGAACTGTTGAAGAGGATAGTGTCTTGAGCCACAACACCTATATGGCTGCGGAGGTCGGCAATACGGAACGACTGGATGGGTTTCCCGTCGATGAGGATTTGGCCGGAATCGCAGTCGTTGAACCGCATGAGGAGGTCGACGAGAGTGGACTTGCCCGAACCTGAACTGCCTACAAGGGCAACGGTGGCCCCTTTGGGAATATTGAGGTTGATGTGCTGAAGTACAGGAGTATCGGGGATGTAGGAGAAACTGACGTCGGAAAACTGAATGCCCTCCGCGAGGTGGGTGAAGGGTTGGACATCGGGAGTGTCAGTGACCGACTCGGTTTCGGAAAGGAATTGCTGTATGCGGTCGACACAGGCGCGTCCCTTCTTGATTTGAGAGATGGCGGTGGTGAGTTCCTTGGCTGGAGGAATCATCAGGACAAACATCATGATATAGGAGACGAAAAGCTGAGAGGTGATGCCGCCTTCGCCGTTGAGCACCATAGCCGAACCGAAGAGCAGGATGCCCACCACAATGCAGTTGCCCAGAAAATCGCTGACGGGAGAAGAAAGGTCTACACGTCGCAACACCTTGGTGCGCAGGCGGGCATAGCCGCTGTCGAACGCCTGGAACCGCCGATTGGAAAACTGGATGGCGGTATAGGCTTTGACAATTTTAAGCCCCCGGATGGTTTCTTCCATAAGCGACATGAGGAAAGAATTGCGTTCCTGCAACTCGACCGAATTGCGGCGGAGGCGGTGGGTGATGCCCGAAATGACAAAGATGATGACCGGCAGCATGCAAAGCACAAAGAGGGTGAGCTTCACACTGATATAGAAAAGCATGGCCAGGTAGAGGACAATGCTCACAATGGCCACTACCAACTGCTGCACAGAGTTGAGGGTGCTTTCCTCGTATTCGGTTATGTCGTTGGCAAAGCGGGCCAGGATGTCGCCTTTCTGATGGGAACGATAGTAGGAGAGCGGCAGCCGCATAGCTTTGTTGAAGAGGGCATTACGGATGTCGCGAACCACATGGCTCCGAACCCGCGCCATCAGCACCAACGATATATAGCTGAACATGTTCTTTAGCGCATAGAGCCCAAAAAGGAGGCAGGAAAAATAGACCAACGCCCGTTTGGGACCGAAAGAGATGAGCCAAAGGTAGAGCTGATTGAGGGCTTGGGAAAGAAGGCTGGCGTTGGCCGAGGGCACAGAGAGCGACTCTTGGTCGGGAGGGAAAAGCAGCTGGATAAAGTCGGCCACAGAGAGCGCGGTGGCCATAGTGAAGAAAACCGACAGCACCACAAAGACTCCATAGGCCGCCAGGCGGGGAGTATAGGAGCGCATGTGGTGGAGGGTGAACGACATTCGGAGCGAAGCAATTAGGATAAGAACAACAGATTAGTTCTCGGCATCGAAGTCGCCAAACTTATAGCCTACATAGTTGTGGGGAGTGATGTTGCGGATGCGGTCCTTGATGTGGGGTTCCACATTGAGGGTATCGACGAAATCGGCAATAGTTTGGGCGGTAACCTTCTGATTGGTGCGGGTGAGTTGCTTCAGAGCCTCGTAGGGGTTGGGGTAGCCCACCGAGCGGAGGATGGTCTGGATGGCTTCGGCCACAACAGCCCAATTGTTCTCGAGGTCGTCGGCAATGGCCTGGGAGTTGAGCAAGAGTTTACCCAAACCCTTCTCGAGCGAGGCGAGCGAAATGAGAGTATGGGCAATGGGGACACCGATATTGCGGCTAACGGTAGAGTCGGTGAGGTCGCGCTGGAGGCGGGAAATGGGGAGTTTGTGGCTGAGATGCTCGAAAATAGCGTTGGCCAGACCCAAATTGCCCTCTGCATTCTCAAAGTCGATGGGGTTGACCTTGTGGGGCATTGCGGAAGAGCCCACCTCACCTGCTTTGATTTTCTGCTTGAAGTACTCCATTGAGACATACGACCAGATGTCGCGGCAGAGGTCCATGAGAATGACATTGATGCGTTTACAGTTGTCGAAATAGGCGGCCATATTGTCGTAGTTCTCAATCTGGGTGGTGTACTCCAGACGCTCCAGACCCAACGACTGGGCAACAAAACGGTTGCCGAAACTATGCCAGTCAACATCGGGGTAGGCCACCAGGTGGGCATTGAAATTGCCTGTGGCTCCGCCAAACTTGGCCGAGAAAGGAATCTGTGAGAAATACTCCATCTGGCGGCGCATACGGTAGGCAAAAACCATTATCTCCTTGCCCAGCGAGGTGGGTGAAGCGGGTTGGCCGTGAGTGTGGGCCAGCATGGGGATATCTTTCCACTCGTTGGCTCTTTCTTCGAGCAACGAAAGGATGTGGGCATAGCGGGGCATAAGCACCTGCTCGTGGCACTCCTTGATGGAAAGGGGGACGGAGGTATTGTTGATATCCTGCGAGGTAAGGCCAAAATGGACAAACTCCTTGTAGGGTCCGAGTTGGAGTGCTTCGAAACGCTGTTTGATAAAATACTCAACAGCCTTGACATCGTGGTTGGTGGTTTTCTCTATTTCTTTAATGGCAAGAGCATCCTGGTCGGTGAAATTGCGGTAAATGTCGCGCAACTGCTCAACCACCTGGCTGTTGGAAGCGAAAAAGGAATGCAGCGGCAGCTGGGGGAGCGAGCCGAGTGCAATAAAATACTCAATCTCAACACGCACACGATAACGGATGAGAGCCCCTTCGGAAAAGAAAGGTGCAAGTGGTTCGGATTTGGAGCGGTAGCGACCGTCGATAGGGGAAATTGCGTTAAGGCTGTTCATGGGGATTGATATTTATATTTTGGTGGCTTCGCCAGCGTTGGCGCTAAATACTTGACTATTGAGGAACTTGTGGGTATCGAGCAGTTTGATAATCTTGTGGTCGTGCGAGGCATCGATAAGAGCCTGGGCATAGAGGGTGTTGTGCATATCGGTACCCAAAAACTCCACCCATCCTTTTTCAATCATCTCATAGGCCTTGCGGCGCGGACCCTCGCCATAGAAGCCTTGCAAAGAGAGAATATTGATTTGGAAATAGATGCCCATATCCTTGAAATGCTGGAGTTTGGACGAAGACGAGCTATAGTAAGGGTAGCGTTCCGGGTGGGCAAGAATGACCTCGTAGTTTTTCATCTGCAGTTCGAAAAGAATCTCGTCAAGTCCCATAACTTGCTGGTGAAGAGAAAACTCGGCGAGCAGATAATGACCGCCCACAAGAAGGAATTTGTTCGTGGCCATGCGGTCGGTAAAACCGGTATCCACGCGGTATTCGCCGGCCACTCCGGCCAGTTCGGGAATCACCGACGAAACACCCTGAGAAGCCAAATCGAGTTTCATATCGGCAAAACGCTGCTGAATGTCCGACTCCTCGTTGGGGAAACGGGGATACTGGTAGTGGGGAGTGCAAATCACTTTGTTGAATCCAGCCTCGTGCATAATGCGGAGGCAGGCTATGGACTCTTCGTTGCTTTTAGAGCCGTCGTCCACGCTGGGCAACAAGTGACAGTGTATGTCTATTCCCAACGGAGCAAACGTTGGGCGGGCAGTTTTTGGTTTGGGTTTCAGAAAGTTAAACATATATCTACATTTAATAATTATTCTATTCGTTGTATTTCGGCACCAAGCATGCGGAGGCGTTCGTCGATATGCTGGTAGCCGCGGTCTATCTGTTCAATATTGTCGATGCGGCTCTTGCCTTCGGCCGAGAGGGCTGCAATAAGCAACGCCACACCGGCCCTGATGTCGGGCGACGACATGCGGACTCCGCGCAGACGATGCTCGTGATTGAGGCCGATAACTGTGGCGCGATGGGGATCGCAAAGAATAATCTGCGCTCCCATATCAATGAGCTTGTCTACAAAGAACAGTCTGCTTTCGAACATCTTTTGGTGAATCAGAACGCTGCCTTTGGCTTGTGTGGCCACCACGAGTGCTATACTGATAAGGTCGGGGGTGAATCCGGGCCACGGAGCATCGGCGATAGTCATAATCGAACCGTCCATGAACCGCTCAATCTCATAATGTTCGTATGAAGGGACAATAAGGTTGTCGTCTTGCTGCCACACCTCGATGCCCAGACGTTGGAACACCTTGGGGATGAGTCCCAGATGCTGGATGCCCACATTGGCAATGGTGATGTCGCTCTGGGTCATTGCGGCCATACCTATGAAAGAACCCACCTCAATCATATCAGGCAAAAGGCGGTGGCGGCAACCCTTCAAGCTTTCAACACCCTCAATGGTGAGAAGGTTGGAACCCACGCCTTGAATCCGGGCTCCCATATTGTTGAGCATGGAGCATAGCTGATATACATAAGGCTCGCAGGCGGCATTCATAATAGTGGTAGTGCCTTTGGCAAGCACGGAGGCCATAATGATGTTGGCCGTTCCGGTAACAGAGGCCTCGTCGAGCAACATGTAGCAGCCTTTGAGCGACGAAGCAGTAACCTGATAGCCAGCACGGCGGTAAACCACTTCGGCACCCAACTTCTCCATACCCAGAAAGTGAGTGTCGAGTCGGCGGCGTCCTATCTTGTCTCCTCCCGGTTGGGGAACCAACGCTTTGCCGAAGCGCGACAACAGCGGTCCCACAATCATGATAGAGCCACGCAATGCTGTGGCTTGACGGGCAAACTCCTCTGTCTCCATCACATCCAGGTTCACATCATCGGCCTGGAATTCATAACTGCGCCCCTTGGTCAGCAGCTCGCTATCGTCATTGATGCGGCGCACCTTCACTCCCAGCAACTCCAACAGCCCTATCAGTTTGTTCACATCCCGGATATCGGGAATATTGTCAATCACCACTTTATTGCTGGTCAGCAGAACGGCACAAATCACCTGCAAGGCCTCATTCTTGGCACCTTGCGGATTGATTACTCCATGTAGTTTATGTCCACCTATTATTTCGAAAGATGACATAGCAGTAGGGGTTTATTTTTTCTTCTTCTTTTTCTTTTTGCGGGTGCCGTTGTTGCGGCGTTCGTCGGGCGTGCCTTTGAGATATTCGCGGAAATCCTTGAACTGAAAATCTGCAGGAAGATGGAGACGGGATTCGGAGATGTTTTCCAACTGGTTGACAATCACCTCGTCCTCCACAGTGTCGCTGTTCCAAAGCAGATAATCGCGCTTCATTGCGTGGGCCATCAACGACACCAGTTCGTCGCGCTCCTCACCTTCGGGATATTCGGCCACCTTCTTTATCATGTTCTCCATCACGGCGCCATAGTGGCGATAGTGCACCTTGCCTTGATTGTATTTCAAAGTATTGGGTTTGAACTCCACAGTGTCCTCGCGCGTGATATCGTAGGGTATATCCACATCCAGCTCCCAGTCGGCCAAAATCATCAGGTGCACCCAATATTTGCGTTTGTCCTCCACAGCATTTTTGGAGTCTTCGCTATTGTGTGCCATAATGTCGACAATAGCTGCAGCCATCAGGTTGCGCTTGTCGCGGTCCTCAATCGTCTTGGTATAGCTTATCAGCTTATAGACATTGCGGCCATAATCGTTTATCTTTAATCGTGTTCTCTGTGTATTGTATTCCATTAAATGATTATAAATGATTGAAAAAATCAGTTCTCAACTAAAAAACACCTCCATAGAACGCTGGCTCGAACGGCGAGCAGAGACGGTAGTAGTCTGTCGGGTGGGCATAGAATCCCCAGCGCCCGTAGCCGCTATGCATCCACGCATCGTGATAGAGGAAAGGCATCGTGCCGTAGTTGTCGCGGATATAGGTGAACGATAAATGCAGGAAATTGTCGTCATTGAACTTGAAATCGGCCGCTGCCGAGAAAGCCGTTGCCGATACATCCAGAACATTGCCCTTGCCGAAACCAAAGACCGGGGCATACGTGCCACCCACATGATAAACAGCGGCCGAGAGCCAGAGGTTGTCGTTCACCCGATATTGTGCTGCCACATGTCCCGACACCAAACCGGTGCCCCCGTTGCGTTTGAGCGGTGCAAGGCTATGGGTGGCAGCTGTGGTATAGTACGGATTGAGTCCCACATCGGTCAAAATGCCAAATCCCGTTTTGATGGTCCATCGGCTTGAAGGGCGGAAAATAAACGATGGGGCAACCGATGTATAAATACGGTTGTCGCCATTCGATGTAGCCATAAAGCCGGTACCCACCGACAAATGCGGCTCATACTTGGGCAATTTTATCGTGTCGCTCGTCGTGCTTTGTTTCTCCTTCAGCGAGGCCTGCGCCCTTACGAGTGGAAAACAGCACAGGAGCAACACCGTGATGGTCAATATTTTTTTCATTTTATTGCACTCCTATTATAAAGTATAACGCGCGTGCGTGAATTTTATTATATCAAATCTCCATTAATTTTACAAACGACGGTGGAATCGGAGTTTCAAACTTGAGTCGTTTGCCCGTAACTGGGTGGGTGAAACCCAAACGGTATGCATGGAGAGCCAGACGGTTGATAGGAGAAACGTCATCTTTGTAACCATACATAGGGTCATGAACAACAGGATGTTGCTCCTCACGCATGTGCACACGTATTTGATTGCGGCGACCCGTATCGAGTTTCAGTTCCAGCATCGAATAACGCCGCGAGGTGCGCAACACCTTATAGTGCGTTACTGCCAGTTTGCCGCCGTTGTCGACGGGTGACGAAATCACACTGTACTGCCCATCGCTGAACCACGACCTTATAGTGCCTGATGTCCGCTCCATCCTGCCCCACACCACAGCCACATAGGCTCTGTCGTTGACCAACCCTTTCCATTCGGCCTCGAATTTCTGCGACACCTCTTTCGTCTTCGAAACAACCATCAGTCCCGAAGTGTCGCGGTCAAGCCGATGCACTATATGTGCGTTGCACCGTTGGTGGGTAGAGTCAAGATATTGATTAAGTACCGAAATAACTGTCAAGTCGTTAGGCTTTTTACTATACGACAATAACCCCTCATGTTTATTGACCACCAACAGATGTTCATCCTCAAAAACTATGTCCAAATCGTATGGTTTGAACCTCTCCCTATAACCTGTTTTGCGGATTGATACTGTCATTCCAGGTTGCAAAGGAAAATTGAATTGCGATACGCGGCGACTATTCACATACACACTATGCGACAGCAACTCTTTCACCTTTGTTCGGCTGGTGTCAGGCATCTGCTGGGTCAAAAACTGGAGAAGCTCGATTGCTTCATTTACTTTGAATTCTAATTGTTTCACGTGAAACATTTTTTGGGGTTATCAACAGGTTTTCGAAGGTTATCAACACCCCTCTCCTACCCTGTTCCAACACTATTATTTTTACTCAATAAAGATCCAGAAATTCATACTTGTTTCCAATTCTTTCTATGAATTTCAACATATCATCCTTACTTATAACAAGCGAGGCCGTATTGTCGTTGGGATGGAAACTCACCTTCTCGGCTTGCAGCAATTGGTTATCTACAAACAGAATAACTTCGTGGTTTACATCGTTTACGAGAGTGAACAGCGACACCGAGCCTGGACGTACACCCAGATACTTCATCATGCGCTCGGGCGATGCAAACGACAGTTTGCCCTGATGCAATTTGTGCTCTATATCATGAATGTCCATATTGTGGCGTGCATCCATGATAACAAGGTAGTGTTTGTTACCCTTATGGTTGCGGAAAAAAAGATTCTTACACAACACAGTCCCCTCGCCACGATAAAACTGAGAGGCAATCTCTATAGTGGGAGCCTCCGGATGCTCATAATAATCGAAAGTAATCCCGCAACTGGCTAAATAGTCGTATACCTGCTGTTGACCTCTCATTTGATGATGCCTAATTGTTTTGACATATCGAGCATTCTCACAATAGGCTTCTTGGCTCGCTCTATCGTCTCCTCGTCCAGCAGTATTTCGGGCGATTCGTTAAGAAGACAGCTATACAGTTTCTCCAACGTGTTTTGCTTCATATAACTGCAGTCGGCACAACCGCATTCGCTACCGCTTGGCACAACCAGGAATTCTTTGTCGGGATTGTTTTTACGCATCTCGTACAGAATGCCTGTCTCTGTAGCGACAATAAATTTCTTGCAGGTGGACTTGCTGATATAGTTGAGCATAGCCTTGGTGCTTCCCACAAAGTCGGACACCTGAAGCAATGCACTGTTACATTCAGGATGCGCTATAACAATAGCGTCGGGATGTTGCATTTTCAACTTCATCACACTTTCGGCGTGAAGTGCGTCGTGCACCATACACACCCCATCCCACAGCAGCATATTGCGTCCCGTAATACTGTTGATATAACCTCCCAAATTCTTATCGGGTGCAAAAATGATTTTCTGGTCTTCCGGCAATGAGCGAACCAGTTTCTCGGCGTTGCCAGATGTACAAATCAAATCGGACAAAGCCTTGATTTCTGCCGAGCAATTGACATAGGATATCACCATGTGGTCGGGATGTTCGGCCTTGAACTTGGCAAAATCCTCTCCTTTGCACGACTCGGCCAAAGAACAACTCGCCGTGATGTCGGGCAGCAACACCTTGCGCGATGGATTGAGAATTTTGGCGGTTTCGGCCATAAAATGCACACCACAAAAAACAATGATGTCCTGGTCGCATCTCTGTGCCTCCTGTGCCAAAGCCAAACTGTCACCTATATAGTCGGAGAGATCCTGTATCTCCTCGCGTTGATAATAGTGACCCAGAATAACGGCATTCTTCTCCTTCTTTAGACGAACTATTTCTCTTTTTAGAGTTTCGGTATCCATAACAAAAAAATTAATGGTCAATTAGCTTATATACAATAATAATTTTGCAAAGATACGAATTATTTGCGGATTTAGGCGAATAGTACTCCTTTTTTAAGATTTCTTTCTCCTTTACCCGTTGTTTCCTATGTAGTTCTAACCACCACCCTGTTTCTGGGTATCACTCACCTTTGCCACCTTTCCATATTGCATTTCTTTTCACCCATGTCTAATCTAACCCACGGTTAGATTATTATTTCGAATGTCGAAAACATCGTCTCTGCTTTTCAACTCTGCTCACTCTACACCAATCGGCTGCTTCCCTTCCCTATGCTGTCCTGTTATAAAATAAACTATATCTCTTTTAAAATTATATTGGTATTTTTATGGTTGTCAAAATGGTTAATAACTCTGTTATGTCAGCATTTTCCCTTTTCTTTTATAAACCGTTATTAACATAGTTTATTAACACATAATTTATTGAACATCAAATCTAACTCTAATTATCAACTCATTGTTCATATCTCTGTTCACCGCCAATTGTGAATATAAAAATGCGGCGTTTACATTGCTTCTGTGTTGTTGATAAATCCGAAACAAATCAAGGTTTATCAACTTATTTTGGCCTCAAAAAAATAGTCAATTTTTATTGACACACTTATTAGAGGTTTATCAACAAAATGTGTTGATATTTCTTAGTTGTTTGAAACACTTTAAGATAAAAAACAGTTCAAAAATATGTGAAAAAGTAAACCCCCAATAGTATTAATGAATTAAGATAAAGTAGTATCTTTGCACAACAAAAAAAGATTTAAACAAGCTTGTTTATGAAAGAAATTATACCTATGGCCTGCGACCATGCAGGATATGAATTAAAGGAAAAGGTGAAGCAACACCTTGAAGAAAAGGGATTTGAGGTAAAAGATTTTGGCACCAACAGTACTGAAAGTGTCGATTATCCCGATTTTGCCCATCAGGTTGGACACGTGATCAACGAGGGCCTTTTCCGTCGCGGCATCGTTATTTGTGGCAGTGGTAATGGTGTCCAGATGACGGTCAACAAATACCCCAATGTGCGCTGTGCCCTGTGTTGGACTCCCGAAATTGCCCATTTGGGTCGCCAACACAACGACTGCAATGTCATTTCTATGCCTGCACGCTTCATCTCCACCGAGGTTGCACTTCAAATTGTCGATGAGTTCCTGAACACTGAATTTGAAGGTGGTAGACATCAGCGCAGAGTAGAAAAAATCAACCAGTTGATTAAATAAAATGCATCAATGTGTTCTATTGAACGTTCCCCCGAAACTCTCGAAAGTCTTCGGAAGGTCTTCACATGTATTGACAACACTACCCTCGAAGGTTGTGACACACATCAAAAAGTGCGCGAGCTTTGCCGCAAATCGTTGGAGATGCACGACAACACCAGAGGCATAGGCCATGTGGCTGCCGTGTGTGTTTATCCCGTTTTCGTGAGCGAGGCAAAGAGATGTCTCGCCCATTCCGACATCCATGTAGCCTCTGTTGCGGGTGCTTTTCCGGCTGGACAGTCCCCGCTTGCGGTTAAATTACAGGAAGTGCAATATGCTGTGGATGAGGGTGCTGACGAAATCGATATGGTCATTTCCCGTGGTTTGCTCATCGAGGGTGAACAATCACGTGTTTTCGACGAAATAGCTGCCATACGTGCTATTACCCAAGGCCGTGTGTTGAAAGTCATCCTCGAAACCGGTGAGCTGAAAACTGAACCCCTCATTGCCCAAGCCTCACAAATTGCCATCGATGCCGGAGCCGACTTTATCAAAACTTCCACCGGTAAAATTGCCGTTTCCGCCACTTTGGAAGCATCAGAAATAATGCTTAATATTATAAAAAAATATTTTGAACATACCGGAAAATGGGTGGGTTTCAAAGCTGCTGGTGGTATCTCAACCCCTGCCGAAGTGTTAAAATATTACCAATTGGTCAATCATATTTTAGGTGATAAACAAACTACTAACCAGTTTTTTAGAATTGGTGCCAGCCGATTGACCGATAAACTCTTCTCCTTTTTAACAGAATAGATTTTTTGAAATGTGAGATTTTTTTTGTTACTTTGCAGTTTAAAAATTCAATATATTACAACATAATAGATGAAACCTTTACAGAAGAAACTCGCGCGTTACACCGCACCCCAGGAAGCTAAAGCTAAGGGTATTTATCCGTATTTTACTCCTATTTCGTCAGAACAGCATACTGAAGTTTTAGTTAATGACAAGAAAGTACTGATGTTTGGTTCCAATTCCTATTTGGGACTTACTAACCATCCTAAAATCAAGGAGGCAGCTATGGCCGCTATCGCCAAATATGGCACCGGTTGTGCAGGCTCCCCATTCCTCAACGGTACACTCGACATCCATATCAAACTTCAGGACGAATTGGCCGAGTTCATGGGCAAAGACGGTGTCATGCTCTTCTCTGCTGGTTTCCAGGCCAATTCCGGCACTATCCCCTGCGTCACCGGCAGGAACGACTACGTCCTCTTCGACGAGTTGGACCACGCTTCTATCATGGAAGGCAAGCAAATCACCTTCGCCACTACCATGAAATATAAGCACCTCAATATGGAAGACCTTGAGCGTCAACTCCAAAAATGCCCCATCGAGGCTTCCAAACTGGTGGTGACCGACGGCGTTTTCTCTATGGAAGGCGATGTGGCTCCAATCGACCAAATGGTCGACCTCTGCAACAAGTACCAAGCCACCCTTATGGTTGACGAGGCCCACGGTCTGGGCGTTTTTGGCCGTGAAGGACGCGGCACCTGCGACCATTTCAACAAACTTCCCGATGTTGAGATTGTTATGGGTACTTTCTCCAAATCCCTCGCTTCCATTGGCGGTTTCATCGCTGCCGATAAGGAAACCATTAACTACATGAAACACAACGTCCGTCCCTATATCTTCACCGCCTCCATTGCCCCTGCCGCTACTGCTGCCGTTCTCGAAGCTCTCCACATTATGCGCTCCGAACCCGAACGCAACGTAGCTTTGTGGGACAACACCAACTACGCTATGAAGGCTTTCAAGGACCTTGGATTCGAAATCGGTCATACTCAGTCGCCTATCATCCCTCTCTTCATCCGCGACACCGAGAAAACTTTCATCCTCACTCACATGATTTTCGAAGAAGGCGTCTTTGTCACTCCCGTCATCCCGCCCGCAGTTCCTTCCGAAGACACTTTGATTCGCTTTGCTCTTATGGCTACTCACACCCACGAACAAATCGATTTCGCAGTAGACAAGATTTACAAGTGTTTCAAGAAAATGGAAGTACTCTAATATAACATAGTCGATTATGGAATCAGTTGTTATTAAAGAAGTTAATGGACGCTGTCAACTCCGCAAGTTCATCAAGTTCCCCAACAAACTTTTCAAGAACGTTCCCACTTATATCCCTCCTTTGATGAGCGACGAATTGGGACTTCTCACCAAGAAAAACCCATCTCTCGACCATTGCGACCTCAAAATGTGGCTCGCCTATCGCAACAACGAAATCGTGGGTCGTGTTGCCGGCATCATAAACTACTCTGTCAACGAACGTTGGAACAAGAAAGCTGTCCGTTTCGGTTGGTTCGATTTTATTGAGGACTACGATGTTTTCTCCAAATTGCTCGACACAGTGATAGAATACGGCAAGAGCAAAGGTATGGACGAAGTGGAAGGTCCCTTCGGCTTCACCGATATGGACAAAGAATGCTGGGTGATTGAAGGGTTCGACCAGCGTCAGAATATCAGCACTTTATACAACCCTGAATACTATATCGACTTTATCCGCAAAGCTGGCTTCGATATGCCTTGCCAATGGGCCCAATATCAAATTCCGGCCTCCCAACCCATCCCCGAAAAGGTGGCCCGCATCAACGAGCTGATTCTGAAAAAATATAACCTCAAACTGCTCAAATTCAAGTCACGCAAAGAGGTTTACCCCTATGCCAAAAAGTTCTTCCTGGCCATCAATTCCGCTTTCAAGGACCTCTACGACTTCGTCCCCCTCACCGACAAGGAAATCGATGTCTATATCAATGAGTATTTCCCGTTCATCAACTTGGAATTTGCCAATTTTGTGGTAGATCAGGACGATAACCTGATTGCTTTCGGACTGAGCATCCCCGACCTCAACGAGGCCTATAAAAAGGCAAACGGAAGCCTCTTCCCCTTCGGCTGGTTCTACATTCTGCGCGCTCTCCACAAGTTCACCGATATCGATGCCCTTCTCAACGGCGTCCACCCCGATTGGCAGAAACGCGGCGTCCATTCCATCTATTATGCTGAAATGAACAAGAATGCCATCAAATATAACCTCCGCTGGGCCTATTCCAACCCACAAATCATAGGCAATGAGGCGCAACGCATTTGGGAAACCACCTATCAGTCGTCGCCCATGATTAAAAGAGCTATCTTTAAGAAGAAAATATAATTAACATTCATATATTTAAGTTTGTAGAAAGGGGTGGCAAGTATTTGTCACCCCTTGATTTATCTTACTGATTGTCACGACTTATAGTAACTTCTCAGAATGTCCACATTCCAGTTGCCCGGAATCAAGCGTTTCAGCACTACTGAGAGCTTTTGTTCCAGATTGGCTATACAATACCTCAGCGCGGGGTGCTTGCTGTTGATGATTATCTCTACTTTTTTAGCCAGATATTCAGGTTTCAGGCCGTTATTTTCCTCCGATTCGAACTTCGCCTGCACCCTGCGGAACACAGGGCCGTAGTCCGGGTCGTTCAATGTGGCCTCCGAATTGATCCGCATGGCCGTAAAACCCGTCGCAAAGTCGCCCGGCTCCACCAGCGATACCTTGATGCCAAACCGCTTCACTTCGGCGCTCAGAGCCTCGGAAAAGCCCTCTATAGCGAATTTCGAGCAGCTGTAGAACCCTTGGTAGGGTATACCCTCTATTCCCGCAATAGAGCTGAAATTTATGATTCTTCCGGCTCTTTGACGGCGCATGTGCGGCAGCACCTTCTGGCACATATTCACGCATCCGTAAAAGTTTGTCTCCATCTGTATCTTTATCTCGTCCCAGCTCGTCAGTTCCAATGCTCCGCCAAGCCCCATGCCGGCGTTATTAATCAGAACATCTATCCTCCCCTCTTTGGCAACAATGTCGCTCACTATTTTTTCTATGCCTTCCGCATCGCGCACATCACCCTGTTTATAAACTATTTGTGGATGACTCATTTCGCGCCGGCAAATGCCGTATACTTTGTTTCCATGCGAGGAAAGCAGCTCTGCTATGGTCTTCCCAAATCCGGAAGAGGCACCTGTAATGATGATTATTTTACTCATTTTTTCAATTGTTTGTAGGTTGCAAAGATACGCTTTTTTTCCCAATTCCGACAAATATTGCGTTTTTTTACCCCTTTTTATGCATGATTTTTGGCACCATGAACCGATATTACAGTCGCATTTCGCGACTCTATCTCCTTCCTCATATTCCGATATATATAGCGTTTTTTTCCCACTATTTAGCATATGGGTTGTTGAAGAGTATAACGATTCGTTATACCCAATATTGGGGCATAACTACCCCGCCAAGGGCAAAAAACATACCCTCAAAGCACTTTTTTCGTCCAAAACAGAGCTTTTTTTGTATAAAATGTGACCTCGTTTTTGCCCACTTTTCCGACCAAAATGGAGTGATAATCTATTTGCCCCCCTTTCCTCGTACCTTTTTTGAGCATACGGCACCGCTTTCCTACCCCTGTTTTCTATGCCCATCTGTATGGCAAGCACCTGCTTCAATGTGCATTCATCATTGCATAATCAATAGATTATCAATTCTATATCATTGTTCCTTAACTCGATTATCGTTGCTTTATTCCCCCAGCATCTTGTCATTTTTGCTACAGCGCTACAGTGCTACAGTTCGGATATGGGATTTGTATTTCCTGTTTTATGACTTAAATATCTATATCTATATATGCGTGAGTTCGGGATAACTTTGTTAATAACTTTATCAGAAAAAAAGAAGGTAATCATAAGAAATTTCGTATCTTTGCAATTGAAAACCAAAATATTAAAAAGAAACGAGCCTTATGATTA
>Ga0247611_10004055_pt1 | contig 20764 bp, 14 predicted proteins | sample 177DNAGHGhighgp2_FD_192422 | JGI IMG/M metagenome (GOLD analysis project Ga0247611, IMG submission 192422) | Sheep rumen microbial communities from Palmerston North, Manawatu-Wanganui, New Zealand - 1770 DNA GHGhigh gp2 | ecosystem: Host-associated > Mammals > Digestive system > Stomach > Rumen...
CAATAGCACTTTAAAATTTATTTTTCTAGATTTATAATATAATTAGTATTTGTATATTTTTACAAATAAAAGTCAAAAAACAAAAAGATAAAAAACAAAAAAACAAATTTAATTTTATTCTAAGGAGAGTTTAGAACTACAATGAAAAAAAATTTAATAAAATTACTTTGTGTTGCAGTGGGAGCTGCAGGACTTGTAAGCTGTGGTGAACAACCAACTACACCTGATGAAAGCAAGGATGTTGTTAGTGAATCTAGTAACCCAGTTTCTTCAAGCACGTCTGAAAGTAGTAGTGAACCTATTGAATCTACTACTAAAGAAATTCCAACTTCTAGTATTAGTGTACCAACAACTAGTGTTACAGAGAAGGATTATTCTTGTCAAGTTGTTGTCTCATCTACTGATTCAAGTATTAAGGTAACAGTTTCAGAACTTAGTGCTGACTTAATCAATGAGGGATGTTATTCTGTTGTGCTAATGAAGGATGATAAAATTATAAGTTCAAAGACTAATAATTTTGATATTCTTGAAACAGAATTCAATTCATTAGATGAAGGTACTTATCTAGTTTTCATTTATGCAGGAGAAGTTGAAAAAGAAATTTTTGTTGCATCTAAAGAAGTAACTATTACATCTTTAAAGACATTTGATTTAGTTCTTGAAGATCAAGTATTTGATTATGATGGTAAAGAACATGAATTACTTGTAAAAGGTGAAATTCCTGAAGGTTGTAAAGTTACATACAAGAACAACATTCAAACTAATGCTGGTAAATATGAAGTAAGCGCATTAGTTGAAGGAGAAGGTTATCTTACTAAAGAATTAAAAGCTAATCTTGAAATCAAGAAGATTAATCAAGAATTAGAAGAAAAATATCCTGATGAACTAAAAGCAGGAGAAAAAGTTGATTATAGTTCAAATCTATATTTTACAGTTAAATATAATGGTTTAGAAATTAAATCTATATTAAATGAAGAAAGTAAGAAATATATTGCGTCTATTACATTAGTCGCCGATGCAAAAGAAATTATAATTAAATCTGAAGGAGACCAAAATCATAATGGCTTAGATTTAGTAAAAGAAATAGATTTAGCAAAATTAAATTTTGAAAATCTTGTATTTGAAGATTTAACAGTTACTTATGATGGATTGCCTCATAGCATTGAATTAAAAGAAGTGCCTGAAGGTGCAACAGTTACTTATACAAATAATGGTCAAGTAGATTCAGGTGAATATTTAATAAGTGCTGAGATTTCAAAAGAAGGATATAACACAAAGACATTAACAGCTAAATTAATTATATCTAAAGTTGATGTAGATGTAACAATTCCTGAAGTTAAAGAATCTTATTTATATGGTGAAACAGTTAAATATAGTTCTTTAGTGCCATTTAAGGTTGTTTATAATGGTATTAATCATGATGCTGTCTTAGAAGATGGTAATTATGTATATGAACTTGTATTTGATTCTAAAGGTGAATTAGAAGTAAGCGTAATAGTTGAAGAAGGTAAAAATACTAACAAATTTGAAAAAACTAATAAATATTTAGTTAATCTAAAAGAATTTGATCCTTCAATTCAATTCTCTTCTGAAAAATTTGTATATGATGGAGAAGAAAAGACAATTGAATTAATTAATATTCCTGAAGGAGCAAAAGTCACTTATTCAAATAATATTGCTAAAAATGCTGGTGAATATGATGTTAGTGCTGTAATAGAAATGGAAGGTTATGAAACTAAGACTATTACTTCAAAATTAGTTATTGAGAAAGCTAGTGTTGAAATTATTTCAGATAAAGCTAACACAAAAGGAAAATATGGTGGCGAATATAAATATTGGTCAAAAAATATGTTCAGCGCATATATTGATGATACTGAATTTAAAGCTGAAAAGGCCGATGATGGTTTATTCTATGCTACAGTTAAATTAATTAAAGCTGGTAAATATGAAATTATAGCAAGATGTGAAGAAACACAAAACCATTTAGCTTGTGAAGAAAAATTTGAAGTTTCAGTTGGTCAAGCTACATTTAAACCTAGTGCAGCTTTATATGATAATGATGGAAATTCGCTTTCTTCAAAAGAAATCAGTAATTCAACAACATCAAATCCATCTAAATTAAAAACTACATATTCTAAAGATGGTTATGAAGTATTAGTTAGTGGTCTATATTCATTTGATATTTCATTAAATGAACAAATTATTGCAAATTCTCAATTAAATTCAGAAACTAATTTATATGAAGCTAGATTTAAAGTTAGTGATGTTTGTGATGTAACATATAATGTATTAGGTACAAATCCTAATGTTAAGCCTTTTAATGGCCGCTTTGAAGTCCTTATTGAAGGAATGAAGCAAAAGAATGTTTCATCTAATTTGGATTCTAGCATTGAATATAGTGAAGATGGTTATGAATTAGTATTAAGTAGAAATGCAGAAGAAGGTAATCAATTTAGTGTTACTGATTCTACAACTACTTATGACGCTATATTAGATGAAGAAACTAATACATATAAAGTTAAATTAAATATTAAGGATGCAGCTATTTATACTTATATAATTACTGCAAAAGAAGGTAATGGTTATAGTAAATTTAATCAAAATATCTCTATTACAATTAATAAGAAACAAGCTAATATTGAAATCTTAAATGCTAATGATTTTGTATATGATGGAACTAAACATACATTAACATATAAATCAAATGTTTGCCTTGATATATTTGTAAATGAAGAAAAGGTTCAAGGTGCATTAGAAGAAAACTTATATATTTATACTTTTGATATGCTAAATGCTAATAAATATGAAGTCATTGTAATAAAGAATGATAATTATACTTATCCAGAAGATTATAAAGATTTAACAATCGAATGTGCTAAATCAAAAGAAAAGATTAATGTTACATTAGATAATGAATCAACTTATACAATCGGATATGATGAAAAGGATCATATTGTTAAATTTAATGCAATTTATCCATTTATTGTATTTGATGAAGATTTAAATGAATTTAAGCCTACACTTCAAGACAATAATTATGTAGTTGAAATTGTTGTTAAAGATGCAAAGAATTATGTATTCTCATATGAATTTGAAAACCTAGACAACTTTGAAGAAAAGTCAGAGGATGTAAGAATTATTATTCTTAAAGAAGCTAAACCTGAATTTAGTTATTCAATTGAAAATACTGGTACTCTTAACCTAGATTATCAAAAAGAAGGATATGATATCACAATTTCTGAAGCTAACAAAAAAGATTTCCAAGTAGAATTAATATCTTCAAACTCTGATGAGGCTAAGACTTTTGAATCTAAAGATGGATCTTTAAGCATTAAATTAGTTGATAGTGCTGAATATTTAGTTACAGTTAAGTGCGGTGAATATATTGAAGAAAAGACTTATATTATTAATCCTATTAATTTAGCTTATACAATTTATTCTTACGAAGAAGTTGAAGGTCAAATTAAAGAAGTTGAATATAAGGGTGAAGCTACTAAGAATAATGATTTTAAGATTGTTTCTAATGCTAAATTTAGCGTTTTAGATAAAGAAGCTTCTTACATTGAAGAAAGTGGAATGTATGAATTAAAAATACAAGTTTTAAAGACTGAAACTATTGATATTATTTCAAAAGATATTAATTATAAGGATCAAACAGCAACTATTAATATTATTTTACCTGAACTTAAAGTACAAGTTTATACTGTAACTTTAGATGAAGAAGGTAAAAAGGTTTATACAGCTTATGATGGTAATGAAACTGAAATTCATGATTTTGAAATTAGAAGCGAACATTTGTTTAAGATTGGCGATGCAGAAGCTGTATTAAATGAAGAATCTAAATTATATGTTTTATCATATAGTTTAAAGAAAACTTCTGAAATTGAAATCACATCATTAGATGAATATTTTGCAGATACTAAAGTTACATTAAGTATTGTAAAAGTTGTAGAAACTACAGCTTCAAAAGATTGGTCAGATGCAAAATACTCAAAGAATGACACTTATATTTTATCTGATGAATCAAAGGTTATTGTTAAATGTACAAAACCACAAAATAGTACATCCATTACTGGTATTTGTGTAGGTACTTCTAAAGATGTCGGTATAATAGAAATGAAATTTACTGATTCAGAAAATAATAAGAAGGTAGTAAAAAAATTATCAGTAGTACTATCTCGATGGAATAGTAAAAAATCTTCATATTGTACTGTTAATGGAAAAGAAGTTGAAATTAAGTCTGATAATGTATTATTTGAGTTTGATATTAATTCAGATTCGATTATATTTAAAAGCTCAAAACCTGAATATAAATTCTTTGTGAAGAGTATAACTGTAGAATGGGAGTAATTATTTATGCGTATTAAAAAAAGTTTATCTATTTTAGGATTATTATTAATTGCAGGTGTTACATCTTGTGGAGTTGAAGAAACAACTCCACAAGAGTCACCTACAAGTGTCATTAGCAGTGAAAGTAGTAATCCAATATCTAATCCAAGTAGTTCAAGTTCTAGTAGCACAACTAGTCAAAATAATGATGAGCCACAGCCATCACCAACTACAACACCTACTAGTACAAATCCAACTACATCAAACACTACTCCAACAAGTACTACAAGTGAAAAGCCTACAACAAGTAATACTACACCAAAGCCTACACCTATACCTACAACTACAGATAATAGTCCAAAAGGATATTATGCTAATGTAAATACTACATTAAAGGATGAAGACTTCAGAAGAGACTTGTCAAAAACAATTAATCTTGGATTTATCCATAAAACATATGCTGATGCATATAAGATTATTGCAGAAAGTGATGAAGACCCTAATGATTCATCTAGTTGTATTTGTTTATATACTGGAAGATCTATAAAGAAAGATGACCATTCAAATTCAACTGGATATAATAGAGAACACGTTTGGGCAAAGTCTCATGGATTTAAAGATGAATCATCTTCAAATCCATATTGTGATGTACACCATTTAAGAGTTACTGGTATGATTATTAATTCAACAAGAAGTAATTCTGATTTCTATGAATTTGGACCTAATGAAACTTATTCAATTAGTGGTGAAAATAAATACACTGGTGATAGATTTGAACCAAGAGATGAAGTTAAAGGCGATGTAGCTCGTATGATGTTCTATATGGCTACAATGTATGGATTTGATGGTAAATACAATTTAACTTTAACAGAAGATAAAACTACTAGTGCATCTACTGGTAATGGTAAATTTGGTAATGTTGCAACACTTGTAAAGTGGGCTTTAGAAGATCCTGTATCAAGTGCCGAAATTTATAGGAATGAAGTTGTCTATAAATATCAACATAATAGAAATCCATATATTGATCATCCTGAATATGTATCTTTAGCTTATGCTAAATATGCATCTTCAATTGATGTACTAGAAGTAAATGAAACTAAAGTTGCAGATTCAATCGCTATGATTGATTCATTACCTGAAGAGATTACATTAGATGATAAAAATCAAGTAATGGAAGCACTTAATTTCTATAATTCGCTAAATTATAAGGAAAAAGCTTTAGTTACAAATGCCAACAAATTAACTGCTGCAGTTAATAAGATTAAAGAATTAGAAAAACAAGTTGGCGGTGATGACATTGTTATTACTGAAGGAGATTGTGTACTTGATTTCACACAATTCCCTAAATTAGGAGCAGGTTTTACTCCTAATATTTCTCAAAAATTGGGTGATTATGAGGTTAAAGCCAATGTTGGATTATGTGATGGTAAAGAATTCAGATTAGGATATAATGCAAATTCTTCTCAACATGCTAAATATACAATTAATGGTCAAGAAGAAGGCGTTGCGGTATTATATGTAAATAGTAATTTTAAGAATTTATCTAGTATAGATATAATTTCTAACAAATGCTATGATTCAATTTCATACAAAATTTATTTCACAAATGATGATATTAATTTTGAAGAAATAACTTCAGGTCAATTAAATAAATATGAGAATGAAAACAAAATAATCAGTGCTAAATTAGATACACCAAAAGATGGACATTTTGTTATTGCAATCTCAGGTGGTCAAAAATGTCGATTAGTTATTTCAAAGATTGTTATTAAAGTTAGTGAATAATTTATTAAAGAATATTAGATGTTAGTGTTTTAAGCACTAACATCTTTTATTATTCATTATAATTTTACTTTTTATAAATTTTATTTTATAATTTTATTAAAGGGGGCAATATTATGGAATATATTTATACATTTGATAGTTTTAAAAAATATAGTCATGATGTAGCTATTTATAAAATTAAATATTTATTAATATCATTATTATTATCAGGTTTTATGATGTTAATGTTTTTTATAGCTTATAGATTAAATTTAAAAAAATATATTGTATTATTAATTTTTGGGATTATTTTTGCAGTTATAACTTTAATTTTATCTATAATTACATTTATAGTTTATTTAAAACTATTAAATAAATTAAAAAATAGTTTTAAAGATGCATCAAAAGATGGTAAAATTGTTACAACTATAGAATTTATAGATAATAAATTAATTATTAAAGATATAAAAGATGTATATTCATATTTAAAAGAAGATATATCAAAAGCTTTATTAACTAGAGAATTAGTTATATTAGAAACTAGAGATAATAAATTTTATTTTAAAAGAAATAAAAATATAGAAATTCTTTTAAATGAATATATTAGATAAATTAAATAGAGGTATATTATGGTTAGTTTTAATAAAAGTCTTGATGATGAATTAAAATATGTAAAAGATTTAACATTATTTAGAAATAGATATATTTTGTTAATATTATGTATTGTTTTACCAATTGATGTAATATTAATTTCAATTTTTAAAAAAACTAATTATAATTTCTTTCAAATTAGCTTATCTATTTTAATTGTAATTTTTATTCTATTATTATTTATCTATGCTCAATATTTAAGAAGTAGAAAAAATATTAAAGATTATTATTATAAAAATTTTGAATTAGAATTACAAATATATTCAATTGATTATATTAATAATTCATATATTATTACAAATAAAATAAACGATGGTAAAATTTCAATAAAAGATAAAGATATTGTTAAAATATATAAGTTTTTCTCTATATTAATCATTAAGACTATAGATAAGAATCTTTATTATTTACCAAATAATGATGAAATTAGAAATCTATTTAGTTCATATTTAATTAAACAAAGATAGCGTAATACTATCTTTTTTTAAATCATTATTTATGATACAATAGTATCATAAATAGGTGATAGTATGAGTAATATAGTTCTTAATGATTATGCAGATGTAAATAAAGAAGAAGGCTTTTATGATTGTTTTCCAATAGGAAATGGACATATTGGTGGAATGATTTATGGTAATCCTTTATCTGAGAAAGTAGTATTAAATGACACTACTATGTGGCTTTATGATAAAGATTTAAAAAGATATCCAGATAATTTTTATGATAAGCTAAAAATTGTTCAGTCTTTATTATTAAATAAAAAAATTGATGAGGCTCATAAAGAAGCTATAAATTTATTTCCAATTGAGAAAAAGATGGGAATTTATACTTGTGCAGGTTTTTTAAATATAAATTTAGAAAATGGTAATGTTACACAATACGAAAGGATACTAGATCTATATAATGGATTAGTTAAAGTAAATTTTTTATATAATGATTTTAGAGTATCTAGAACATATTTTGTAAATCACAATGAAGATTTACTAGTCATTAAATTTTTATCAGAAGTAAGTATTAAATATGAAATTAGTTTATTTAATGAAGACGGAATTTTAAGTTTTTCAAATAATACTTTAATTTTAAAAATTAATTATAATAAAGACGATACCACAATCATCAAATTAAAATTAGATAAAGATAATTATAAAATTGTTGATAATAAAATAATTATTGATTCTAATGATTTTTCATTATTTTTAAATATTTCTACATCATTTATAAATAGAGATATAGATGATAAATTTGATATTAAATATGATTACTTATATTATTTAAAAAATCATCAAGAAGATTATCATAAATTATTTAATAAAAGTGCCTTTGATACATCAGATAGTGATTTAAATAAAATATTTAATTTGGCTAAATATTTAATGATTTCTTCATCAAGAGATATGTTACCATCAAATCTACAAGGGATTTGGAATGATAAAAAATATCCAAAATGGGATAGTAAATATACAATTAATATTAATTTAGAAATGAATTATTGGTTTATCTTTAATGCTAATTTAGTAGAATGTGCTAAGCCATTAATTGATTTAATTGTAAAACTTAATAAAAATGGCAAAGAAATGGCTAAAGTATTGTATCATACAACAGGAGCTGTTAGTTTTCATAATACAGATATACTAGCTGATTCATATATGGTAGATCATTATATGCCTGCAACTATTTGGCCTTTAGGAAATGTTTGGTTGTCTTTATTTATATATGAATATTATATTTATACACAAGATTTAGAATTCTTAAAGAAATATAAATATATAATGGATGATTCATTTGAATTTATTAAAAATATATTGGTTTTTGATAAAACTAATCATTTAGTAGTTTCACCATCATTATCTCCTGAAAATACATATATTTTAAATCATAAACCATATAATTTATGTAATGGTTGTACTATGGATGATGAATTAATTAAAGATTTAATATTTAAATTAAAAGATATTAATAAAATATTAAATATTAATGATGATTCATTAGATTATGTATTAAATAATTTACATGATTATTCTATTAATAAGGATAATACATTATGTGAATGGCATGAAGAATTTATCGAACAAGATAAAGGACATAGGCATTTATCTCATTTGTATTCCTTATTTCCAGGAGAAGAAATAAGCTATGATTCTAAATATAGTAGTATTTTTTATAATACAATATTAAAAAGAATTAATAATGGAAGTGGTCAAACAGGTTGGTCAAAAGCTTGGATAACATGTTTACTTGCGTCTTTGCATAAAGAAAAAGATACATTAGTTTCCTTTAAAGAATGGATTAAAAATTCAACTTCAAAATCTTTATTAGACTTGCATCCACCATTTCAAATTGATGGTAATTTTGGTATTGCAAAATCTATAATTTTAATGTTTTTTAGAGATTATAAAGATAGATTAGAATTATTACCATCCTTAGGATTAAATCTAAAATTTTATAAATTAGAGAATTTTAGACTTAAAAATAATTTATTGTTAAAGCTTGAATATTATGAAAATATTCTTAAATTAGATATTTATTCATTAAAAAAATTAGATTATAAGATTATTTTTAAAGATAAAAAATTTAATATTTCATTAAAAGAAGGACATAATTATTTTAGTTTTAATCTAAAAGATAAAGAGAATAATATAATTTATGCTTAAAAAAAATTTTTGGAAAAAATATTTCTTGAATTTGTTATAATCTAGTAGTAAAATTGATAAGCGTTTTTATAAATTTGGGGTGTATATATATGGAAACATTTAAAATAACGCTTATCAATGTAATTATTACATTATTATTTATATTACCTGGTTTTATCTTAGGAAAAACTAAAAAAATACCAGGTCATCATTTATCATCAATTTCAAGTTTATTGGTATATGTGTGTATGCCATTAATGATAATTTCAAGTTTTATTCAAATGAAAGAATTTAGGGTTGATGATTTTATTCAAATGATTACTTTTTTCTTTGTATCTTTATTAGTTCAAATATTATTTTTTGCAATTTTATTCTTAATATTAAAAAAGAAATTTGAAGAACCAAAATATAGATTATTTTCTATAGGCTCATGCCTTGGCAATGTAGGTTTCTTTGGTCTACCTTTAATAAAAGCTTCATTAGCACAATATCCTGTAGCTGCATGTTTTTCATGTGTATATGTTTGTTCAATGAATATATTAGTATTCACATTAGGAACATTTTGTATTACTAGTGATAAATCTTATATTTCATTAAAGAAAGCTTTCATTAATCCTCCTACAATAGGATTAATAATCGCTATTATTTTATATTGTACAAATTCTTATAAATATTTGAATCAAGAATTAATTAATGCGATAGATTTAATGGGTAAAATGACTACTCCTTTATGCATGATTATTTTAGGATCAAGATTAGCTAATTCTAATTTTAAATCATTATTTGATAATTGGTTCTTATATTTAAATATATTAACTAAAATGATTATTTTCCCAATTAGCGCCTATTTCTTAGTAAGATATATACCAATTCTTTCTTATGAATTTAAGGCTTCTATGTTAATTTTAAGTGCTGCACCATGTGCATCAATGGTATTAAATTTAGCTGAGATTAAACATCAAGAAGAAGAATTATCTGCAAATATAGTTTTAGTTACAACTTTATTTAGTGTAATTACAATACCACTAGTAACTCTATTCTTAAATATATAAAATTATCTATGTTATTTATCAACATAGATTTTTTTATTGAATTTATATATATAAAGTTCTAAAATATACATAGAATGATTTAAAAAGGAGAGTATTGTATGTTAGAGCTTAAAAACGTTACAAAATTTTACAACAATAATGGCGTTGTATCACTTGGTTTAAGAAATATTAACTTAAACTTTAACAAGAACGAGATTGTAGCTTTATGTGGTGAATCAGGTTCTGGTAAATCTACTTTGTTAAATGTTATAACTAAAATGGATACATTTGATGAAGGTGAAATTTATTTTAAGGGAGAAGAAACAAGTTATTTTGATATTTCTGATATGGATAAATTCAGAAAGAACAAAGTAGGATTTATTTTCCAAAATTATAATATAATTGATTCATTTACTGTTTTAGATAATGTAAAATTACCATTAATAATTAATGGATATACTGACAAAGAAGCTACTGAAAAAGCGTTAGAATTAATTGATAAAGTTGGTCTAACTAAGAGAAAAAATAATAGAGGATCACATCTATCAGGAGGAGAGAAACAACGTTGTGTTATTGCGCGTGCCCTAGCTTATGACTGTGAGATATTAGCATGTGATGAACCAACAGGTAATCTTGATAGTAAAACTGGTGATGAAATTATTAAATTATTAAAAGACGTAGCTAAAGATAAATTAGTTATTATAGTTTCTCATAATTTTGAACAAATTAAAGATATTGTAACTAGAAAGATTACTTTAAAAGATGGTGAAGTTATCAGAGATGAAGTCTTTAAAGAAATTGATGACGTTCATGAAGAATATATTGAAAACGAAGAAAGTGAATTAAAATTTAAAGCTATCGCAAATATTGCATATAAAGGATTAAAATCTACTCCAAGAAAGACAATATTTATTAATATTATCTTTTTAATTATTTCACTACTTTCACTTATAATAATCAGTTTATACATTAAATCCGCTATACCAGCAAATGATTATAAATTTTTATCTGTTACTAATAATGCGGTTTACGCATTTAGTAATAAAAAAATTAATTATGATGATATAAAGAATTATAAAAATTTTGAAATTAATCCTTTAGAATATTCTAGTGGCTCAATTTTCTTATGTCCTAGTGAATATGATAATAGATACTATAGTGAAAAATATGTTTATGATGATAATGTCAGCAAAGATATTATATATGGAAGAAAAGCTGAAAAGAATAATGAAGTAAATATTTGTGTCAGCAAAGATATTAATCAAAAAAAGATAGATTCGCTCTTAAACATGAATATTAAATTCAATGACGAAATATATACTATTACCGGTGTTTCATTTACAGATTATAAATGTGGTAAAGCTTTATTTAATAATGAAGAACTAAAATATAAAATGAGATATTATTATTATAATTGTCATATATTTTATGCTAATTCAACAGATAAACATTCAATCCCTGTAAAGTTCTCTAAAACTGAAAAACCAGGCATTTATATTAAAAATAAAGAAAAATATGATTTTAAAAATGCATATATTTCATATGATCATGGTACTTCTTATTCACAAATTCATAATACAATCTCAAATTACACTATATATGATTCTGAGTCTGAGTATGTAGTAATAAATGAAGATTATGAAAAAGAAAATATAAATGGTGTTTATATTTATGGAATTAATGAAAACCAAATTTTAAATGAGTTAGGTAATAAAGGTATTCCTGCTATTTCTGTTCAAAATACTTTTGAACAAGGTATTGCAGCACCTTCAATAGTATTTTTAATTACTTTAGTATTCTTATTCTTAGCTTCATTTGTAATTACTTATATTATTTTAAAGATTGCGTATAACTCAAATACTGATTTCTTTAATATAATTCGTACACTTGGTGTAATGAATAATTCAATGAAAAAAATTATTGTATTACAAGTTGTAACAATAGGATTAACAATGTCTTTAGTTGTTGGTATTTTCATATTTGTATTATGCCATTTAGTAAGAAATGATTTCTTCTTATTGTTTAGATTATCCCCATTCTATGCATATTTATTATCTAATTTATTTATGTTAGCTTTAAGCTATTTTGTAAGTATTAGATTTAATAAAAAGTTGTTTAAAAAGTCTGTTAATAGTTCATTTGAAAGGAGAGGTAAATAATGATTAATATTTCTAATTTAAATAAAAAATTTAAGAAAAATGGATTGACTGTAATAAATAATACATCATTATCTCTTCCTGATAAAGGATTAATAACATTACTTGGTGAATCAGGTTCTGGTAAAACAACTTTACTTAATGTAATTGGTGGTCTTGATAGTTTTGATAGCGGTAGTATAGAATATGATGGATATAATACTGCAAAATATAATATGAAAAATATGGATAAATTTAGAAATTCTAATATATCTTATATTTTCCAAAATTATTATTTAATAAATGATTTATCTGTTTATGATAATTTAAAATTAGCTTTAGAGATTATTGATATTATTGATAAAGATGAAGTAGATAAGAGAATTAAAATAGCTCTTGAAGCTGTTAAGTTATGGAAATTCCGTAAAAAGAAAGTTGATACATTATCAGGTGGTCAACAACAAAGAGTATGTATTGCGCGTGCATTAGTAAAACCTAATAAATTAATTATCGCAGATGAACCTACTGGTAATCTAGATTCTGAAAATTCAATTAATATAATGAATATATTAAAAGAAATTTCTAAAAATAATTTAGTTTTACTTGTAACTCATAATAAATCACTTGCAAACTATTATAGTGACTATATTTATAATTTAAAAGATGGCACTATTATTGATGGTTATGTTCCTGAAAAAGGTTCTTTAAATGTTGAAGATAATGTTATTTATTTAAAGGATTTAGAAAAAGAAAATAATGTAATTAATGATAACGAATTTAATATTTATAATAAAAAAGAAAATATTAAATTAGATATTATTTGTATTGATGGTCAATACTATATTAGAAGTGATAAACCAATAAAATTAATTGATCAATCTAATTTAAAGGTATTAGATGCATCTAAAAATGATTTAGTAGAAAAAGAAGAAAAAATCATCTATGATTCTTCATCTTTTGAAAATATCTATGATAAGAATAAATTCAAAAGAATAATTAAACAAATTAAATCATCAAATAAAAATTATAAGTCATCTAAATTTAAGACAAAAATATTTAGATTTGGATTAGTTTTAATGGGCGCTATGTTTGCAGCTCTTGCGATATCATTTATTAAATATTCAACACCTGATTTAAGTTCTGTTATATATAATCAAAATGAATACATTGTTGATAGAAGTGTAACAGAAGGAAATAGGATGTTTAATCATCAATTAGAAGAGCTATATTGTAAAGGTGATATTATTTGCGCAGGAACAGGTCAAAATAATGTATATTTTCAAGCTAAATATAAATTAGATTTTGATGATTATTCAGAAATTTCGTCTAATTCAGAAAAGGTAAGAATTATTAAATATGGATTTAATTCTAATAAAATAATCTATGGTAGTGATAATTTTAGTAGTAAATCTGATATTATTATTTCTAAAAAAATAGCAGAAAAAATTCACTTAAATCTTAGCTTAAATAATTTAATTGGAAAATATATTTCTAATCAAAATGATAGATATAGAATTATTGGTATTACTGATGCAGATGATTACTGCGCATATATTTCAAATTATGATATTTTAGAGTATAATTCTGATTATTTAAATCCAGATGTTTTATCGATAGTACAACATAAGTATATGACGGCTAGAATTTTTAAGACTAATGAAATGATTGAAAAATATTTAAAAAGTAGAAATTTTGTTATTGAAGGATCTTACCCTAAAAATAAAAATGAAATATTAATTTCTGAAAATGTAGATAAAACATTATATGAAAAACATGGTCTAAAGGTAGTTGGTACATATACTGCAACAAACGAAATATATCTAAATGTATTGTTAAGTGAAGATGCGTATAAAATTTTCCAAGATATGAATGACTTCTATGATTTAAGAGATATAAGTGGAATTACATTTAGATTTAAGGATAATAATATGGCAAAAAAATACAGTAATGTTAAATTAGCTAATGATTTTTATACTGAACAACAATATATATCAATTTATGAAACAAATAAGGTTTTATTAATTTGTACAGGTGTGTTAATTGTAATTTTATTTGTATATATTTATTTCACACAACATGCTAAACTAATGTCTAATATTAAAGAAGTTGGTATGTTAAGAGCGATAGGAGCTTCAAAATTAAGGGTTTCATCTAAATATGGATGTGATTCTTTTGTAGAGGCATTACATACAATTACAATTGGCTATGCGGCAATCTCAATTATTACAATGATTATAGATTCGATAACTTCTTCCCTTTATAGATATTCAGAACCTCCTGTATATATATATTCATCATATGTGTTGTATGTAGGTTTAATTGTTACTTATATATTATTCTTTATCTTTGGAATGATTCCTTCTTTATTACTTACAAGAAAGACTCCAAGTGAAATTATTGCAAAATATGATATTTAACGAATATTGGATAGATTTTCTATCCAATATTTTTAATTTTAGTAAAAAAAGTTCTTACATAAAATAAAAAGTTTTGGTATAATCCAGGACGTTGTGATATTAGCGTTCTAAGAAGAGTATTAACTCTACAGCCCCTGCTTTGGTAACAATATTATTTTCCAAAGGAGGTTTTTTTATGGAAAATACTAAAAATAATTATTTAGGAGAAGAAAAGGTAGGTAAGTTATTAGCTAAGTTTTCTATTCCATGTATCTTATCTTTATTAATTAGCGCACTATATAATATAGTTGACCAAATATTTATAGGTAATTCAAATGTTGGTGCTATTGGTAATACTGCAACAACTATTGTGTTTCCATTAACTTGTATAGCTTTAGCATTTTCTTTAATGCTTGGTGATGGTACTGCAAGTTTTATGTCTTTATCTAGTGGAAAAGGAGAAAATGATAAGATTCATAAAGCTGTAGGTACAACTATTTGTACTGGTATTATAATTTCAGTTATATTCTTATTAATATCATTTCCACTACTTTCTCAAATTTTAACATTTTTTGGTGTACGTAGTGAGAAAGCTTTAAGTTATTCGTTAGAATATGGAAGAATTATTTTAATAGGTATTCCTTTTTATATTTTAATGAATATACTAAATTCAATTATTAGAGCTGATGGTTCACCTAAGACAGCAATGATTTCTATGGTTTTAGGTGCAGTTATAAATATTGTGTTAGACGCAATCTTTATAAATGCCTTAAACATGGGATTAACAGGTGCAGCTTTAGCTACAATAATTGGTCAAATTGTATCATTCTTTATTTCTTTAGCTTATATATTTAGACCTAAAACATTTAAATTAAAATTAACAAGCTTTAAATTAGAATTTAATATGTTATTAAATGTATTAAAGTTAGGTTTCTCTTCATTCTTAACTCAAGCATCTATAGTTATAGTTTCAATTGTTTCTATGAATATGCTTGCAAAATACGGCGTGCAATCTAAATATGGTTCTGATGATCCTCAAGCAATTATGGGAATAGTAATGAAAGTATTCACTATAGTAATAAATATCGCTGTAGGTATTGCAGCAGGTGCACAACCAATTATCGAATATAATTATGGTGCTAAAAATTATAAGAGAGTTAAAAAATTATTATCTCTAATTTTAGTTTTAAATCTAATACTTGGTATAATTTCAACTATTCTATTTGAATTAATACCTGGTAAAATTATACAAATATTTGGTTCAAATACACAAAATAAAGATTTATATTTAGAATTTGGTATTTTAACTATAAGAATTTATTTAGCATTTATTATTTTCACATTAATTCAAAAGGTTACAGCTATATATTTACAAGCTGTAGGAGAACCTGTAAAAGCTACAATTTTATCATTAATTCGTGATGTAATTATAATTATTCCTTCAATGATTATTTTACCTAAATTTTTAGGAATTATTGGTATATTATATTCATCATGGGTAACAGATATTGTATCTATAATAATTACTGTAATATTCTTAATATTTGAATATAAGAAGTTAAATAAGAATAATTATTAATTAAATTAGTTGACACTTATATATAATATATGATATATTATGAGTGGCGTTAGTAATAACTAACTTTATATTTAAAGTTAAAAAAGGTCTAGATTTTTATTCTAGACCTTTTTAAATGTTTGTTAGAATTAGTATATTTTCAGAAAATATCTTTAATGCGATATTTTTCATTTCAACAGCAGTTTCTTTTCCGCCTCTTTTAGCCCATTGGGAAAGAAGTGTTGCCATTATGTTAGTTTTTACTTCAATTAAATAAGCTTCATATGTATTATTTAAATCTCTATCGCGAGCAATTAAATTTGATAATACAAATTTATTATTTGCAGATAATAAACTAATTAAATAAATATGTTTTTGCCAGTATTCAAAGAAAAATAATAATTTATCTTTTTTATCTTTCTTAAATTCATTATAGTGTTCTATACAAATAGATAATTTCCATGATAATACATCAACAACATTATCAAATAAACGATAAAAAGTCATTCTTGATACACCACATTCTTTATGAATATCTGTTATATTTACTTCATTTAGGCTTTTTTTCCATAATATATTTCTTAATGCTTGATAGATAATTTCAGCTGATTTTTGACTTCTAGCATCTTTTTTAATATGATACATAATTCACCTCTATGTATAAGAATATATGATACTATTGTATCATAAATCATTTTGTGATAAATTACAACTATAAATTAGTAAGAGGTAAGATTATGCGTAAAGTTTTTATGATTGGCGATTCATTGATGCAAGATTATAATGCTGTATTTTATCCTCAATTTGGATTTGGTCAAATTATTAGATCATTTATTAAAGAAGATATTATATTTGTTAATTTGGCAAAATATGGTAGAAGTTCAAAATCATTTTATAATCAAAATAGATTTTCATTTGTAGAAAAAAATATTGAAAAAGGTGATTTATTAATTGTATCATTTGGTTCAAATGATGAAAATAATAATGATATGGAAAGATATACAGAAAAAGATAGTGAATTTTTAAAATACTTATCTATATATAATGAAGCGGCAAAAAAGAAGGGCGCAAATATTATTTATATTACTAGTCCTACTAAATGTATATTTGATGAATTTGATAAGAATATTGATACACATAAAGGTTATCCTGCGTCAATGTATAATTGGTGTAAAAAAAATAATTTGTTTTGTATGGAATTAAATGAAGAAACTAAAAAAATATATAATTATTTTGGATATAATAAAATGAAAGAATTCCATCAAATATATGAAAAGAATATATATAAAAGATATATTGACGGTCTAAATGATACATCACATTATAATTTAAAAGGTGCTACATTTATCGCACTTATAATAATTCATTATCTAGAATTAAATTATAAATATTTTGATGATTATTTTATTGATATAGCTAATGCTACTTCATTTAATCCTAATTTAAATTTAGAAGAATTTAATGAACTATTGAAAAATAAAATTATATAAAAATTGAGCACTTGTCTTTGTAGTAAACAAAACAAGTGTTTTATTTTTATTTCAATAAAATTCAATATTTTTTTCTTAATTATGAATTTTTTTTAAAAATTAATGCTATACTTTAATTAATAAAAAAGGAAATGATATTATGGAAGTTAATGAAGAGCTTTTTAGTTATATATTAAATGTATTTAAAAATAAATTTGAATTAGTTTTAAAAATTACTAAAGATAAAGAAACTAAATATAGTGTATTAGGAGAATGTAAGAATACAAAAAAAGAAAAGATATATCCTGAATTATTAGAAGGTTCTTATATTGAATATTTAAATCAATATATTTTTAAATATATTTTAATTGAATCAGATGTAGAAAAGACTAAATTTTATTTTGAAAATATTTATAGATTTTTAGATAAAGATTATGAATATTCATTTGATTGTGATTTTATATTAAATAAAGAAAGATTATGCAAAAGATTTTCATTTTTTAAAGAGTCTGATAATTCTTTTTTAATGCTAGTTGAAGATTACACAAAATATAGACTAGACTCATTCTTAAATACAGTAAGAATTACAAATGCTAAATCTGTATTATATGAAATTAAAAATGATAAATTAAATTATCATGCAATATTTGTATCAAAAGAATTTGCTGAATTAATTAATTTATCTAATGTTGAAGTTTTAAAAATTTTGAAAAAGCATCATCCATTTGATTTTATTGATTGTGAAGATATTAATAAAATATTATTAACTATAGCAGGAAATGAGAAGAACGGATTTCATACAGCATTTATATTTAAGATGAATACTTCAAAGGGTATATTAAATATAAAAGTAGATATTACTTATATTCAACTAGGTAAAAAATTATTTGCCTACTGTATTTTTAATGATATCTCTGATGTATTAAAATTAAATGAATTAAATTTAGTTTTAGAGAACACGAAAAAACAAGCAAAAGAATTAGAAGTAGCTAACAAGACTGATCCATTAACTGGTCTTGGGAATGAAGCTAAATATAAAATTATTACCAAAAATTTAGATTTAGAAATTAAAAATGGATTTAAAGATTTTGCAGTATGTGTATGTGATGTAAATGGTGTTAAAGTTACAAATGATACATATGGACATCAATTTGGATGTAATTTAATTGTTACCGCAGGTCATACATTCCCAAATTATTTTAAAACTAGTGAAATTTTTCATATTGGTGGAGATGAATATGTAATAATTGTAACTGGCCAAGATTATATGAATTTAGAAGATATATTAAGAAGAATTAGAAATATATTAGATTATCAATATATGGAATATGAGGGTGTCAAATTAAGATTAAGTGTAGCAATTGGTTGTTCAAGGTTTAAAGATGGAGATAAATGTTATCACGATGCTTTCCAAAGAGCTGATGATGATATGTATAAGAGAAAGATTGAAATAAAGACAAAACATGGTATTCCAATGCGTTAGAGCGAATTTTACATTTTTAATATAATTATTTTGTATAATTAGATTAGGAGATTGATATTATGAAAGCTTTAATTACAGGTGGTAGCAGTGGTATTGGTAAAGATATTGCGATAGAACTAGGTAAAAAAGGATATGATTTATATATTATATCTAGAAAATATGGTGATATAGATCAAATTAAAGAAAAAGTAAAAACTGAAGTTAATTTCTTATCATTTGATCTAAGTCGTGAAGAAGAATGTTTCCGTTTACTTGATGAAACTAAAGATATAGATTTTGATATTTTCATCAATAATGCAGGATTTGGTGATATTGGATATATATTAAAAACTGATACTAGTAAACAAATTAATATGATTAAACTAAATGACCTTTCCTCATTTATTTTAGGTAAAGAATTTTTAAAAAGATTTATTAATAAAAATAAGGGTTATATCTTATTTGTTGCATCAGCTGCTGCATTTGGAGTAGCTCCTTATATGGCTGAATATTATGCATCAAAAGCTTTTGTATATAGTTTAGCTCATGGATATTATCGTGAAGTAAAAGATATGCATAAAGATGTACATATAAGTGTTTTATGTCCAGGTCCTGTTAAAACTAGATTTGAAGAAAAGAGTGGAGCTAAATTTAATGTTAGTTCTTTAAAAAGTGAATATGTTGCAAAATATGCTGTTAAAAAGATGTTTAAAAATAAATTAGAAATAGTTCCTGGCATTAAAATAAAATTAGCTCATGTATTTGCACATATTGTGCCTAAAAAATTTATTTCTAAAGTTTTACGTAAACAATCAGAAATTAAAGATTAAGGAGGATTTTATGATATTATTATATGGAAGCGAAATGTGTCCTGATTGCGTCAATTGTAAGTTAAATTTTGATAAATTTAATATTGAATATAAATTTATTGATATAAACGAATCATTAAGAAATTTAAAGGATTTTTTATATTACAGAGATAATTATAAAGATATTTTTGATAGATTAATAAAAATTGGTGATATTGGAATTCCTTGTTTAGTTGATGGAAAAAATGTATTCACTGATTGGGAAAAATACTTAAATAAATTAGGCTATAATGATTTAGTTTATGAATCTAATTTAAAGACATGTTCATTAAATGGTAAAGGATGTTAAAATGGTTAGTAATAACCATTTTTTTGTCGAAAAATAGTAAAATATATGCTATAATCTAAATGGTGATGATGTTGAATAAATTTTTAATTAATGAAAAATTTTGGCTTAATTGTTTAGGTACAAATAAGTCTTATGAATTGTATTTGTTTTTTAGAGGGAAGAAATATATTAATTCTAAAAA
>Ga0247611_10004056_pt1 | contig 20742 bp, 22 predicted proteins | sample 177DNAGHGhighgp2_FD_192422 | JGI IMG/M metagenome (GOLD analysis project Ga0247611, IMG submission 192422) | Sheep rumen microbial communities from Palmerston North, Manawatu-Wanganui, New Zealand - 1770 DNA GHGhigh gp2 | ecosystem: Host-associated > Mammals > Digestive system > Stomach > Rumen...
GCTCCCTTCCAACTCAATAAAAAACATTAAAATCTTTCGTCTTCTCATTATTAATATATACCTTTGCACCCGCAATTAAGCTGACAGTACTACTCTGCGAGCCGGTGACTCAGAGCCCTGCTCCAAAGCGGATGCAAGACTTAGGATAATGGCATTTTCATTGGTGTACCATTCGTTAACCAACTTTTTAGTTGGGAAAGATGTTGTATATCATATCCATCTATGCATCCATTATAAGTAAAAGCAGATAAGGAAATAACAAAAAGCAGACAGCTTTATTTGACCATAAATACAAAGACTAAATGTCGGAAAACAGAACGAGGTGTTCTGTAATGCATTACATTTTAGGTAGATGAAGGAAAAGAGTCTTAAGCATAAGGCTGCAGCGGGAATGATTTGGACCACCATCCAAAAATTTGCGAAGATGGGTATAGGCTTTATCTCCGGCATCATCCTCGCTCGCTTGCTGACCCCATACGATTATGGCTGCATAGGTATGCTTGCCATCTTTATGACGCTAGCAGAGGCTTTTATTGATGGCGGTTTTGGTTCTGCTTTGATTCAGAAGAAACGCCCCACCCAAGTGGATTATTCCACCATTTTCTGGTGGAACATGGGCTTGGCTGTGATAATGTATGTGGTCCTGTTTTTCTCAGCCCCAGCCATTTCCCGTTTTTACAAAATCCCATTGCTGTGTGATGTGCTAAGAGTACAAGGCCTTATCTTGTTTATTTATGCCCTCAATCTGATTCAACGTAATCAGCTTAAAAAGCAACTCAAATTCCGTATACTTGCCAAGGTAAGAATCATCACCTCTGCCATTGCCCTCGTTGTCACCATCATCATGGCATACAAGGGGTTTGGAGTGTGGGCCTTGGTTGCACAAAACCTAATAGGAGGCATCGTTCCAGCCATTGTTTTTTGGGGATATGTCAAATGGAGGCCGACACTGGCTTTTTCTTGGAAATCATTCAGAGCATTGTTTGGTTTCGGCTTTTATGTGTTCTTGACGATATTGATCAACAGGTTCAGTCAGCAAATCCAAGGTTTGTTGATAGGAAGGGTTTATGATCCTGATACGCTGGGGTATTACTCTAAAGCCCATTCAACGGAAAAATTAGCTTCTCATACCATATCAGGCGTGATGACATCCGTGACCTATCCATTGTATGCTGAGGTTCAGGATGACAAAGCCAGGATGCAGAACATGATCAAGCGCCTGACGATGACCATATCCTATATCACATTTCCCTTGATGTTTATATTGCTGTTGTGTGCAAAACCTATTTTTGTCTTATTGTATTCCGACAGGTGGGTGAACAGTGTTCCCTATTTTCAGGTTCTTTGTATTTCTGGATTGGCTTATTGTTTGCAATCCGTCAACCTGCAAACAATTTCCGCTATAGGCAAAAGCAAAGTAATGTTTTGGTGGACTGTAATCAAGAGGCTAATCGGTATAGCAATGATGGTTGTAGGCTTGTTATTCTGGGGTATGAAAGGCCTATTGGTTGGACTTGTTGTCAACACCTGGTTTTGCTATTTCGTGAACATCGGCCTTGTCTCAAAATACATAGGTTACAAATGGCAAAAGCAAATACAGCATCTATTACCTGTAGGAGTGGTTTCGTTAATCATCGGAATTGTCAGTTACGTCATTGGCTCTTTCCTGAACTTTGGCCTATACCCTGACGGAATAGTAAAATTCCTTGTATACACCACTTTATATATGGGTTGGTCGCTTTTTAATAAACCAGAAGCCTACACCTATACCCTATCCATACTGCCTTTGGATAAAATCAAGAGACGATTGGGGAAGAAGTGATTTTTGTTTAGGGGTTTAGGAGATTTGGAGTTTAAACATATGATTTGCATGTAGGGACTTACTTGATTTATGTCCGTTTATTAGAAGAAATTGAGAATACGAAACTATATAAGAATATTTGTCTAATTTTATAAACGTAAGAAAATGAAAACACTTGATGATTTTGTGCAGCTTTTTGCTGAGCAGTTTGAGGAAACTGAAGAGAGTCTGTTTGCTCCTGAGACAGAGTTCCGCTCATTGGACGAGTGGTCGTCTCTGATCAGCCTTTCCATCATCGCCATGGTGGATGAGGAGTTTGATGTGGCGCTTAAAGGCGCTGATGTCGGAAGTGCCAACACCATTGAGGACTTATACAACATCGTTATCAGCAAACTCTAATGGCTTTTTTTGAATTCAAGAATGTCAGGATAGCCGGCATCTGTGCTGGTGTTCCTGAAACGATTGTCAGCAACTACACGCTTCAACCGGGGATAGACATTTCTTCGGACTATACCGCCAAAGCATTTGTGGAGACGACAGGCGTGGAGGAGCGCCGATGCTCAGACACCCTGTGTACCTCAGACCTGTGCTTCGCCGCCGCCGAGAAACTGATTGCCGAACTTGGTTGGGACAAAAAGGAGATAGAGGCTTTGGTGTTTGTGTCGCAGACAGCCGACTACATCCTGCCTGCCACGGCATGCATCCTTCAGGACCGTTTGGGACTCTCAAGGGAGTGCTATGCCGAGGATATAGCTTTAGGCTGCTCCGGCTGGGTGTATGGTCTGAGCAATATTGCCTCATTAGTGGCAACTGGCTCAATAAAGAAAGCCTTGCTTTTGGTGGGTGATGCCAAGAAACGCGCCAAGATGAACCGCGACCCTTTGTTTGGCGACGCGGGCACAGCCACCGCCATTGAGTATGCCGAGGACGCCAAGGGCTTCCAGTTCCATTTCGGCACGGATGGAAGTGGTTTTGATGCCATTATCATTCCCGATGGTGGCAGTCGCAATCAGGTGTCGCCAGAGTCGTTTGAGATGGAAGACCATGATGGCAAGATGAAACATCGTGTTCAAACCTTCATGAAGGGCATGGACGTTTTTTCCTTCGGCATCACCACGGCACCGAAATCCATCAAGAAGTTGGGGGAGCATTTCGGCTTCGATTATCAGGAGAGTGATTACTACATCTTCCACCAAGCCAACATGAAGATGAACAATCAAATTGTGAAGAAGCTGAAGCTCGCACCAGAGAAAGTACCATCATGTATGTATCAGTTTGGCAACACCTCATCAGCCTCCATCCCACTCACCATCGCTTCACAGCTCAAAGGTAAATTTGAGGACAAGCCAACCAAGTTCATCTGCTGCGGTTTTGGAGTAGGATTGAGCTGGGGAACAGTAGCTTTTGAAACAAGCAACATTGTCATTCCCGACATCGTGAATGTAAAAGACAACGAGGACAACTATGGATACCAACTATAATCCCTACTCCCTTTCAGGGAAGACCATCCTGATTACCGGAGCTTCATCCGGCATTGGTCAAGCCACGGCCATTGAATGCTCAAGGATGGGAGCCCAGGTCATAGTTACTGGCCGCAACGAGCAGCGTCTCCAGGAGACTCTCAGTCAACTTGAAGGAGAGGGGCATCAGATGATTGCCGTAGACATCTCCACGGCCGACGGTGTCAAGTTATTGGTTGAGTCTGTTCCCGTGGTTGACGGATTGCTGAACAATGCCGGAGTATCTGCGACCAAGCCTATTGGTTTCCTCTCGGAACAAGAGCTGAACCGCATTTTCGACATTAACCTTAAGGCTCCTATTCTTTTAACCAATCTGATGGCCAAGAAGAAAAAGATAAGAAAAGGAGGCTCCATTGTCTTTACCTCATCAGTTGGCAGATTCATTGAAGCCCCTGGCAATTCTTTGTATTCTTCCTCAAAGGGAGGACTATCGTCATTCATGAGAGGGGCTGCCTTGGAATTGGCAGCCAAGCAAATCAGATGCAACGCATTGCTTCCTGGAATGATAGAGACACCGATTATGACAGGAAAGCAAACCATCAGCGAAGAGCAATGGGAAAAGAATAAGCAACGTTATCCCTTGAAACGGTTTGGAACTCCTCAGGAGGTAGCATGGGCTGCTGTTTTTCTCTTCAGCAATGCCAGCAGTTTTTTGACTGGTTCAGAAATCATCATTGATGGCGGAAGAAGTTTAGGTTGATTATGTTGAAAGGTAGAATAGCCATCGTCACAGGAGCAGGAGCAGGAATAGGCAAGGCTACAGCTCAACTGTTTGCACAGAACGGAGCCATTGTGTATGCTCTAGATATTAAAGGATTGGATTGGGTCAATTCTGAAGACCCAAACGGCAATCAAATTATTGCAAGAGAACTTGACATCTGCGACTTCAGCTCTATTAAGAGTTTGGTGATGGAAATCAAGAAAAAACATGGTCATATCGATGTGCTCGCCAATATTGCTGGTCTTATTTCCTATGAGCTGATTCCGATGATCAACTATGATTTCTTTCGCAAGATGTTAGATGTTAATGTTGTAGCATTGATTCATCTGTTGTCATTGGTGTCAAGAATAATGACTCGCCAAAACAGTGGTTCCATTATCAATATGGCCAGTATGGTTGGGGAAAAGGGAGCTAAGGGACAACTTTCCTATTCCGCCACAAAGGGTGCTGTAATTGCTGTGACCAAATCGGCAGCCAAGGAACTCGCAGAGCACCATATTCGGGTCAATGCCATTGCACCCGGCATGGTCGGCTCAGAACGGTTTAAAACTGTATTGGCTGAGAAATTTGCTCAAAAAATCAACGATGTGCCTTTTGGACGTCTGGCAGAACCCGAGGAAGTCGCAAATCTTTGTCTTTATCTTGCTTCTGATCAGTCATCTTACATGACAGGACAAATAATAGGTATTGATGGTGGAGCTATCATTTAAAAGAAAATGTTCCTTGACTTAGACAAGAAAGCCCCCAACAAAACCGCCGTCATTGATGACAGCGGCAGGAGCATCACCTATGGAGACATCTGTGATTTTGCGCCTGTCTTCGCCAATCACCTGCATCCAAGGGCATTGATATTCATCCTGGCGGAGAACAAGATCGGTTCACTGCTTGGATACACATCGGCACTTTCCAATAGGATTGTGCCGCTTGTGATTAGTGCCAAGACCGAACAAGGACTATTTAGAGACTTGTTTAACAAATACAAGCCAGAATATCTATGGGCACCAGAAGAGATGGCAGAGACTTTGGGATATGAGGTGGTTTTCTCCGCATGGGACTATGCCTTATTGCGCACAAACAATCCTTCAGTACCGTTATTCGAGGACCTTTCTTTACTTTTGCCAACATCAGGTTCAACAGGAAGTCCTAAATTGGTACGCCACAGTTACCGCAATATAGAAGCCAATGCCGACAATGTCCGCAGATTGTTTAATCTGACCGATACTGAAAAGGCAATGGCCATCCTTCCGATGCATTACACCATGGGACTGTCGGTCATTGCCTCCCATCTGTTAGCTGGCGCCACGCTGCTGCTGTCAGGCAGGTCGCTGCTCGACAAGGGGTTCTGGTCGCTGCTGAAGGAAGCCACCAGTTTCACGGGAGTCCCATATAGTTATGAAATCCTGATGAAGATGCGTTTCACAAGGATGGATTTGCCCAACCTTCGAATCATCACACAGGGTGGCGGCAAACTCACCGAGGAGATGTTCCAGGCACTGGCCCAATATGCCCATGACAAAGGAAAACAATTTATCGCCACCTACGGACAATCGGAATGCACTGCCCGCATGGCATACCTCCCAGCCGAACTGGCTTTGACCAAGACGTGCAGCATAGGAATTGCTGAGCCAGGCGGTCAACTTTCCATCGTTGATGCCGACGGGAATGAGACTTTTGAGGGAGAGGCAACCGGTGAGATGGTGTATCGGGGTGAGAATGTCACCTTGGGTTATGCCACTTGTTTGGAGGACCTGTCCAAAGGCGACGAGAATCACGGCATCATGCACACAGGCGATTTAGCCCACCGTGATGCCGACGGCTGCTATTTCATCGTGGGACGTCTGAAGCGTTTCTTGAAAATATTCGGACTCAGAATCGGCCTTGACGAGGTGGAGAACTTGATTAAGTCAGAATACCAAATTGACTGCTACTGCAAAGGCGACGACAAAAAGCTGATTGTACTTGTTACGAAGCCTTCGGTGGTTGAGCAGTTGCCAGCTTTCATCGAAGAGAAGACCCACCTTTTCCATCAGAACATAGAAGTGCAGTTGGTGGATGCCATCTTGAGAAATGAAGCGGGCAAAGTGATTAATCAATAAAAATGACTCAGAAGAAACGCTTGGAATATATTGATGTTGTAGCAGGCATCATGATTATCTGGATGATTTTGGGGCATTGTCGTCTTTTCTCGCATCACCAGTTACCATTCCCCAATTACCTGAGTTTTTATATGCCATGGTTCTTCTACAAGAGTGGTATTTTTTTTAAGACAAAAGATGAAAAACAATTATTGAGCAAGGACTCGGTAAAGTTTCTCCGAATCTTTATCGTTTACTCGTTGATTGGCTGGGTAGTATGGAGCATCTGTGGATTGATGGATCACTCACTCAAACTTAATAGTTGTTTTGTCAAGCCTATTATGTCCTTTATCAAAAATGGTAGCATCAAAGCCAACGGTGCCTTATGGTTCTTGCTTAGCCTCTTTTTGGTAAGGCAACTTGGTAATCTCATATTAAAAAATATTCAAAACAGGGTTTTCCAACTAATAGCATCGTTTCTTTTCTTTGCTATAGCTTATGGATTGTTCGCCATAGGTTGGTATAAACACTCATGGTGGCTAGGTAACATTTGCTCTGGCTTGTGCTTTTTCTTCTTGGGATATTGGCTAAGAGACAAAGAACGAAACAAAAAGCTGTTTATTGTATCTACTGCATTCTATTTCATGGTTGTTTTTGCACATTCTGTTGGATGGATAAGCCATTTCCCATATTTATATATGCATGCCAACAAGATGTACTATGGAAATTATATCCTATTTTTTCCAATGGCATTGGCGGGAATTGTCATGACGAACAACATTTTTTGGAATTTATGCAATCATGTCAAGTTTAGGATACTCGAATACGTAGGACGCAATTCGATGAATTTCTATGTGACACATTGGATTCTTCTCATTTTCGTTGCATTTATAGCAAAATCTATCTTTCATGTTGAAAGTCACTCAACACAATTAGCTATTTTTATAGTAGCGAATATTGTTTTTTTGCCGATGATAAGTATATTCATTGACTCTTTAAAGACGAAATACAGTTTTTTCAATAAGATATTGTAATCAGATATGACAAATGTAGAAAAGCTCAACAACATCTTCTGCGAAGTGTTCTCCGTGGATGTTGCCGCATTGAATGAAGAGTTCAACAATTGTACGGTAGAAGGTTGGGACTCTGTGCATCAGCTGAGCCTGACATCAGCCATTGAGGATGAGTTTGACATCATGCTTGATGCCGAGGACATCCTTGAGTTCACCTCATACGCCAATGCCAAGGCGATATTGGCCAAATACGACATTGAACTGTAATGGCTAACTGGACTATCAAAAACGTTGCTCTGAGAGGTGTGACCGGCACCGTGCCCAACCGCCCTGTCAAGACGGCAGACTTCCCCTTCTTCACTCAGGCAGAGGCCGACACCTTTGATGCCACAGTGGGTATCAAGAACCGTTATATCGCCACCGACGACATTTGCGCCTCCGACCTTTGCTTCGACGCTGCTGAGAGGCTGATAGCCGGACTGGGATGGGAGAAGGAGAGCATCGATGTGCTGCTCTTCACCTCAGTCACCGGTGACTACAAGACACCGCCCACCTCCGCCATCCTGCAGGACCGACTCGGGCTGCCCAACACGACCTTTGTGCTTGACGTGCCCATGGGTTGCTGCGGATGCATCTACGGCATCAATGTCGCCGGCAACCTGCTTTCCGCAGGCACTGCCCGCAGGGCATTGGTACTGGTTGGCGACACCGCCATGCGAATGGGCTCGCCAAAGGACAAGAGCCGCGGTCCGCTTTTTGGCGACAGCGGAACAGCTTTGGCTCTGGAACATGACCCTGCCGCCAGCGACATCGTCATCGACTTCAACACCATGGGTTCGGGCTACGAGGCATTGATGACCCCTCATGGTGGATACAGGCATCCTGTTGACAAGGACAGTTCTTTTGAATACGAGGACTTTGGCAACGGCATCATCCGTGCGCCCAAAGATGCACTCATCAATGGAATGGACGTGTTCTCCTTTGCCATCACCAAACCCCCAATCAGCGTTAAGAAAATGCTTGAGCAACAAGGACTTGACAAGGACAACGACATCGATTTTTTCCTCATTCACCAAGCCAACAAACTGATTGTCGATAGGATAGTGAAGAAGCTGAAGTTACCGCAGGAAAAAGTACCTTACAACCTCCAGAAATTCGGCAACCTCGGTGGTGCCTCTATCCTGATGCTGATGGTGTCGGAATTAGCGGCAGAGCTGTCATCAAGGCCTTTGACGCTACTTTGCTCGTCGTTCGGCCTTGGACTGACCTGGGGCACTATGGTGTTGAGAACCCAACCGATGAAAGTCCTCCCTTTTAACTATATGTAGCCCATGAAAAAGCCATTAATCTATAAAGTATTGAGAGGAAGAGGGAAGTATGCCCGAAAATCCATTGAGAGTGGAGACCAACGCGATTTGCAAGTTATCAAGAAGGATATTTGGAACTTATACTTGAAACATAGGATCAGGCCCTATGAGTATATAAAACATTCCATTGGCTTAAAAACAGGCGAAGAACGTGAGAAAATCATCAGGGACCTATGCAACAAGAAGCAATGGCTCAAATGGTATTATGAGAACTGGCAATTTCTTGCCAAATACACCCAAATGAAATGGGAGACCTCTTTGAAGAAAAGAAAGAAGAGGAACAAAGCCTATACAGAGCGATACCACATGGGCAAGCATTGTGATATTCAATATGGCGTGACCTTTATCGCAGAACATTATCATACTGGAAACATCACTATTGGAGAGCGTTGTCTCTTTGCCCGCAACTGCGACATCGACATCACTGGTGATATCGAGATAGGGGATGAGGTCGGCATCCTTGAGGGAGCCAAGATATTGACCCATGCCCATGACTCATATCATTTCTTAGATGAGTCCGAACTGATACCCCTTTCCAACAGGGCATACAAGACCAATCTGAAGATAGGAAACAACGTGAGCATCTGTGCACACGCAATCATTCTACCTGGTGTGAGGGAGATTGGAGAGAATTCATTAATTTCGGCAGGGGCAGTGGTCAACCGTCCCGTTCCTCCTAATGTGATTGTGGCTGGCAATCCTGCTGAAATAGTAAGGAAAATACCTGCGATAGTAAAAAGAAAAAAACATTAATATTATCATATGGCAACATTCTCTTTTAAGGGCATTCGTATAGTAGCCATGGCGACGGCCATGCCTTCGAATGAAGTTCGCCCAGATGACTTCAAGAAACTCTTCGGCGAAGAGGAGGTGGAGAAATTCAAGAAAATGACAGGCGTGATTTCATCTCGCAAAGCCTCCTACCACCAAACCACTGGAGATCTCGGTTATGCCGCTGCCGAGCATTTGATTCGAGAAAAAGGTATAGACAAGGCTGACATCGGGGCACTCGTCGTGGCGACACACAGTCCCGACTATCCCCGTCCTGCCACCGCATTCATTGTCCAAAAACGACTTGGACTGAGTACGGAATGTGCATGCTTCGACATCTCGCTCGGATGCTCAGCCGTGGTATATGGCATCCAAGTGATTGCCTCGATGATGATGCAGAGCAATATCACCAAGGCTTTGCTGATTAGTGGTGACACCGGCAGCAAAACAGTAAACCCCCACGACAGGTCAAAGGTGATGCTGGGCGGAGATGTCGGCGTCTGCCTTTTTTTAGAACGCACCGACCAACCTGAGGACGCTATTCATTCACTTGTGCGCAGTGACGGCAATGGCTATCGTTACCTCATCGTGCCGGGTGGTGGGTGCCGCAACATGACCCCCCCCCGTGAGGAGGTGATGTGCGAGGACGGAGTGGGACGGACACTGTATGACTCCTTCATGCGTGGCACCTCAGTGTTTACGTTCACTGTCTTCGACGTGCCGCGCATAGTGAAGGATTTTTTGGCTCAGACAGACACCAAGATTGATGACTACGATTGCTTCGCTTTCCATCAGGCCAACCTCTATATCCTGAAGCAGATAGCCAAAAAGGCTAAGATTCCCGAGGACAAGATGCCCATCACGCTGCCCAAATACGGCAACACCAGCGGAGCATCACCCGTGGTCTCCTTATGCGACCGCTATGGAGAGGATACCGACAGCAAGGATATCAACATCATGCTATGCGGCTTCGGCATAGGACTCTCCTGGGGGGTCACCTCATTCCATATCGCACCCAAAGACATCCTGCCCATTATTTTTGACGACAATGTCTTTGAGGAGGGTATCATTAATGACCCGAATGAGTTGTTCAAGGATATGAGAGGTCTTTAAGAAACCAACGATTATGGTAATCAACATCCTATCCTATCTCGAAGACAAAGCAACCCGCTTCCCAGATAAGACTGCTCTTGCCGATGACAAGAACGCCCTCTCGTTTTCTGAATGGAGATTACAGGCAGAGTGTATCGGCACGGCCATAGCACAGGCAACGGGTGGTGTGTTGAGACGTGCCGTCCTGGTGTTTGTTGACCGTCGTATTGAAGGACTGGTGGGGGCAATGGGTGTCGTGGAGAGCGGCAACTTCTACGTGCCTATCGACTGCAAGATGCCTTTTGAGCGAGTGCGCCTCATAGCAGACGTTTGTCAGCCTATTGCAGCAGTGGCCACTACCGAAGCCGACCTGCGCACCCTTGACCAGATTTCGTTTTCAGGTGCAAGATTCCTATACAATGAGGTGAGAGAACATCCGGCTGACTTGCATTTGATTGCCACTATCAGGGAACAAATCATCGACCTCGACCCTGTCTACAGCATCTTCACCAGCGGTTCGACCGGCGTGCCCAAAGGTGTGGTCATCAGCCACCGAGGAATGATTGACTTGGCTGACTGGCTTGTGGAGACCTTTGCCTTCACCGAGCAGGATGCCCTTGGCAACCAGACACCGTTCTATTTTGACGGCTCAGTTAAAGACATCTGCATCTGTCTGAAGAGTGGAGCGACATTGAACGTGATTGGCAAGAAGTACTTCACGTTCACCAAATTGCTGATGCCGCTGCTCAACGACCGCCATATCACAGCCATCCTATGGGCCACTTCCGCCATTGTTTTGGTCGGGAACAGCGATATCCTCAGTGTGGCCCTGCCCAAGCATTTGCGTCTTGTGACCTTTGCTGGAGAGGCCATGCCAGCCAAGCAGTTGCGCACCTGGCAAGAGAAATTGCCTGATGTACGTTTTGTCAACCTCTACGGACCAACGGAAATCACTGTGGATTGCACCTATTTTGAGGTCAGCCGTTTTTATGCGGACAATGAGTACATACCAATAGGAAAGGCTTGCAGAAACATGCAGGTATTGGTATTGAAAGAAGATGATACAGAGGCAAATACAGGTGAGGTGGGAGAACTATGTGTCCGTGGCAGCGGAGTGGCGTTGGGTTACTACGGCAACCGCGCAAAGACCGATGAGGTGTTTGTCCAGAACCCGCTCAACCTATTGTATAACGACATCATCTACCGAACAGGCGACCTCGTGCGGCCTGACGAGGAAGGAAATTTAATCTTTGTCTCCCGCAAAGACTTCCAAGTAAAGCATAAGGGAAACCGCATTGAACTGGGTGAGATAGAAGTGGCTGTGAACTCCATTGAGGGGGTCACCAATGCCGCCTGCATCTTTGACCAGGAAAACGACAAACTGGTGCTTTACTATACCACAGCAGACGGCAAACTACTTGACATCATCAATCTTGTCAAGGAACGCATCCCTGTATATATGTTCCCTGAGGTCATCAACCACCTGTCCAACATGCCCTATAACCTTAATGGAAAGATTGACCGCATAACACTTAAACGACATTATGATGAGTCTCGTCAAGATTAACTCTTTTGCAGAATACAAGCAAATTGTAGAGCGCTTTGGCCTCAGGGGATGTCTGAAAAACGACTACCTCCAGTCGGAAGCAGACGACTTGATCGCACATCGACGGCTGCAAGCCATTTTGGGACAGGACAATGCCATTCTCTTGCGCCAAATGGATGGTTTCCATAGGATATACTATTATGTGAACAACGTCTCCGAGTTGTTGCCGCTCCCCGAAGAAGAATTGATGACAGAGATTCTGTTCCGCGGTGAGACGGCACCTGACGCAGAAGTGAAATGGCTCGAAAGCATGGGGTTCTGCAAGAACTTGGTCCGCGACCAGTATTTTGCCAGATATTCCTCCCTCAAGCCATCTGATGGCAATGGGAATACCAAAATTGCATTTGCACAGAACAAGGATGAGGTGTCATGGGCCGTGAACTTGTTCAACAAGACTTTTGACAAATGGAGCGGCGACTATATCCCTTCAGACAAGCACGATCTTCTGTTGGCAGAGCAGAGCATCCTGTTGGCGAAAGACGAGAATAGCCTTTTGTTGGGCGCACTTCATCTTGAGAACAAGAAGGGAGTTTGGTGGCTGAACCACATCACCGTTGTGCCTGAGGCACGGGGGAAAAAAGTTGGGCTTGGATTGTTGGAGGCATATATAGAACAAGGACACAGCGACAATGACAGCCGCTATTTGCTATGGGTTCAGCGCCAGAATGTGGCGGCAGTCACCATGTACCGCAACAAAGGCTTCATGCCTATGAACAAATCGACTTTATCAATGATTAGAAAATAAAAAGATATGGAACAACTTCTTGAAATCCTAAAAGGTATCCGTCCTGATGTGGACTTTGAAAACGAGAACGCCTTGATTGACGACGGTATCCTCGACTCGTTTGATGTCGTCAGCATTATTTCCGAGATTGATGACGCCTTTGGTGTACAAATCCGCATCACGGAGCTTGATCCAGAAAACTTCAACTCAGCAGAGGCTATCTGGGATCTCATTCAAAAATTGAAATAACCAACCACTTATGGATATCATTGATTTTCAAGGTAAGAAAATCATTATCACCGGTGCAGGTTCAGGAATCGGACGTGAAACTGCACGCGTATTAAATGAACATGGTGCCTTTGTGGTGATGATGGACATTAATGAAGAAGGGCTAAAAGAAACAGCATCACTATGTGGCAATCATTGCCATACTATGGTGATTGACCTTACCGACCCAAAAGCAGTGGCAGAAGCTGTGAGTAGTGTAGTGGCTGAATACGGCAAGTTGGATGGCCTTGTACACTGTGCGGGAATCAGTAGCCGCAAGCCACTTAATGTCCTTTCCAAAGAAGGTTTCTCTAAAGTAATGGATGTGAACTTCTACTCTTTTGTTGATTTGGTCAAGCAATGTGCCAAGAAGAAACATATCAATGAAGGAGGGAGCATCGTAGTGATGTCCAGTATCAGCAGCATCCGCGGCTACAAAGCCAAGGCAGAGTATTGTGTAAGCAAGGCGGCTGTGGATGCCTTCGTGCGCTGCATGGCTTTGGAATTGGCTAATCGTCGCATACGAGTCAACAGCGTTATGGCTGCGGAGGTGCTTACTCCCATGGCCATAAGAGCAAAGGAAACCACAGCCGCAGTGGGTGCCGTTGATTTTCAATCCCCTTTAGGCCCGACTCAGCCCGTAGAGGTGGCCAACACCATTGCGTTTTTGTTGAGTGACGCAACACATACCATTACTGGAACAGCTTTGCTGATTGATGGTGGTGCTTGCATCTAGTCATTCTAAACAAAGTAAATAAGATTATGCAGTCTTCAAGGTGTTCGCACCACAATTAATAAAATCTTGTAAATACTATTTTTGATTACTAAAAAGATTAAATTATGACAACCGAAGAAAAACTTTCATTGCTTGAGAATACATTCGAGCTGGACAACGGGCAATTGAAATCTGAAATGGAACTGAGCGAAATTGCTGAGTATGACTCCATGGCCAAACTGGCCCTTATCGTCATGATGGATGAGGAATGTGGCAAGAAACTCACAGGTGAGCAAATCCGTGAGTTCAAGACAGTGCAAGACATTCTTGACTTCATGGATTAAAGCAGAACAGCATTTTTCCGCAGACAATACCATGGGACTTCTTAATGTCGTCTCATGGTATTGATGATTAATGTGAAATAGATGGAAGAAATAAAAATAATAGAGAAACCCGACTGGATTTCATGGGATGATATCCATGAAGTACTTTATGCAGCCCATAAGAAAAATATAGAAAAGGGTATTGTGATGAACTATGCTCTGTTTTCTGGAGAGAAAATCAAAAAAAAACTGGGAGATGAAGGTGTATGTTGGGTAGCTTTGTGCGGAGACAAAGTCGTTGGTACAAATTCCGTCACTTTTTTTCAAGGAAATTCTTGGTGGAACAAAGGCAAGAAAGTGGCCCATGGATGTTTCACTGGTATTCTAAAAGAATACCAAGGTATAGGTATCATGGAAGAGTTCAACAAGAAATACCGCGAACTTATTCTGAAAAAGGGGGTTGATATCTCTGAAGGAGAAACCGCCGAAGACAACCGTATCATGAGAAAAGTATTAGAAAAGACTGGGCATAAAACAGTATCTTTCTATGCACCTCCCTCAAATCACTATAATGTTAGAGTTGTGAAATGGCTTAATGGATGCCCTTTTTCAGACAAGTATATTGAGAGAAGATTCAAATTAGCCAAGTTTTTGACAAAATTACAGTATAAACCTGGTAAGGTGAAACGTAATAGATTGTTGTCATATTTATGTGCTAAGATAAAATTGTTGCTGAATATTAAACAAACATCATTCTAATAACCAGTTGGAAACAAGCTTTTGGTAACAAAAAGAAGAAATCAAATGAAAAAAGTATTTACTGTAGGGGTTTATGACTTGCTTCATATCGGCCATATCAATCTGTTCAAGAATGCACGTGCATTGGGTGACGAACTCACCGTGGCTGTCCAACGCGATGAATGTATTTTGAAATACAAACCAGAGGCTCAGATGGTCAATACTACCGCGGAACGCCTTTTCATGGTTTCCTCCATCCGTTTTGTCGACCATGTCATCACCTATGACGATGTGGATGAGATAGTGAAGCAAGTGGATTTTGACATTTTCGCCAAGGGTCCCGACCAATGTCATGCTGGATTCCAGCGTGCCGTGGAGTGGTGCAAGGCTCATGGCAAGGAAGTTGTGGTCATACCGAGGACAGAGGGGATCTCTTCTACCCTGCTACGCAGTATTAATTCTGACAACGAGCAGTTCTAACACAAAAAAAGAAAAGGAAAGTCATCTATTTGAAGAATTGTTTGAAAAAGAAGAAATAACAATATGGAATCATCCACTAACGGGAAAATCATCATTGTCGGAGACCTATTCCCCATTGATGAAAACAAGCGGGCCTTTTGCGATGGTGACATCGAGACTCTATTCGGAGAGAAGATTTGCAGCATATTTGCCAATGCTGACTTAAAAATATGCAATCTTGAAGGGGCACTAACCGACCACTCTGAAAAATGTGTGAAAACAGGCCCTGTGAAAGTGGCGCCCACAACAGCAATAGAAGCCTACAAAAAATTAGGCATTGATATCTGTATGTTGGCAAATAACCATGCCACTGATGGTGGGCATCAAGGTATGCTTGACACTATGAAGGCACTAGAAGATGCGGGCATCAGACATATCGGTGCGGGAAAAAATGCCAACTCTATTGTTAAATATCTCATCAAGGAAATAGGAGGGATGAGAATTGGGCTTTATAATGTCAGTGAGACAATGTATAACAAACCCTCTGAAAATAGGGCCGGGGCATGGCTATATGATGAATACGTGGTTTGCAAGGATTTGGAGACAATAAAGAAAGAATGCGATTATCTGATTGTCATCTATCATGGCGGTATTGAGAAAATTCCTTATCCATCCCCTGAAACCAGAAAGAGATTCCATCGTATGGCAGACAGTGGTGCCGACATGATTCTTTCCCAGCATACACACTGCGTAGGATGTGAAGAACATTACAATGGTTCCTATCTGCTTTATGGACAAGGAGACTTTTTATTGAAGAATTTTTCCCCAGGGCTCACTGATACGGGTATCATTATTGAACTTGACATCAAAGAAGGATCAATAGAAGTGAAAAAACATAAAGTAGAATCAATCAGCAATCAATATGTGAGATATTCTGAGAATCAAGACTTTAGCGATTTCATTAATCGATCATCACTTTTAGATGACAAAGAATATGTACAAAAGCAGTTGCATAGTTTTTGTCAAGGAGAGTTACGTCTCTATCTGACAGCTTTCAAAAGCCCGGGAAAAATGATGCGATGGATAAGGAATCATTTCCCCTCCATATACAAAAAATGGTTGTTCTCTTATTCAGAAAGGAATCTGTTGTTCACACTACACACCCTACGCTCGGAGCAGAACAGGGAAACAGCAATTATCGGATTGGAAGAATTGTTGGAAAAAATGCATCATAACAGAAGAAATAAGTGAAAGGGGGAAAATAACATCCAATGGTGTACAAAAGAAAAAAAATGAAAAAAGTATTTACTGTAGGGGTTTACGACCTGCTTCATATCGGCCATATCAATTTGTTCAAGAATGCACGTGCATTGGGTGACGAACTCACCGTGGCTGTCCAAAGCGATGAATGCATTTTGAAATACAAACCAGAGGCTCAAATGGTCAACACTACCGCGGAACGCCTTTTCATGGTCTCATCCATCCGTTTTGTCGACCATGTCATCACCTACGATGACGTGGATGAGATAGTGAAGCAAGTTGATTTCGACATCTTTGCCAAAGGCCCCGACCAATGCCATGCTGGATTCCAGCGTGCCGTCGAGTGGTGCAAGGCTAATGGCAGGGAAGTGGTGGTTATTCCGAGAACAGAAGGAATATCATCGACCATGCTGAGAGAAATCGAGAAAGAAATAAAGCAAGATTGACAGAAAAAAATAATCTGAGAAAAATCTTCCAGCTGACATGGTGGATAAGAAAAAAATATTTATCTATGGAGTACCATCTGGCGGACTGTTCGGCCTTAGGCAGTTGCGTCAACAATGGCCTAATAGCATAATATATGTTTTAGCCCCTAAAACAGATATAGGTTATTATTCGAATGCTTATAACCGTTTTTATGAAGTAACGACCCGAGAACAAGTGAGAGAGGTAACCTATAAGGCATACAAAGATATTGGAGAAGGCGATGTCGATGCTTTCATATATTCCAACAGGCTGCTGGAATATATGATAGATGGAAATCAAGAGCTGTTCGACTTATTGCACTTTGAAAATCCATACGACACATACAGAACAATCGTGGACAAAACTGAAGCCGACAAGCTTTGTAGGGAGTTGGGACTACCACGACCAATAGAATACGACCTCTCTGACTTGAATCATTATGCCAGCATCAGTTATCCCATAGTAGTCAAGCCTCTTGAGAAACAAAAGGCAAAGAAAGCTGCTAAATGTAAATTCATCACCTGTGAACAAGAGTTGAAATTCTATATCAACCTGATGACATCACACGGATTCAATGTCAACAATTTTACATGCCAACAGGCTATCATGGGCAGCAACCAATATGAATATGGCTATGGAGGATTCTTCTCTGACGGCATTCCCGTTATTGACATTTGCTTCCACCAATTCCGTCAGAGCCCTCAAGGGCTTTGTTGCTATATCAGGGAAATGACAGATGAAGGCCTGATAAAAGAAATTAAAGATTTGGTTGCGCCTTTTGTGAAGAAAGTAAAATACAATGGTTTTATTGAATTTGACATCAAACAAGATATGGCAACAAAAATTCTTTATGTCCTTGACATTAATCCTCGCCCTTGGGGGTCATCGGATATGTTAAGAACCAAATTGGCTTCTTCTACCGTTTATAATCCATCACTTACTAACTGTCGTGTAGTATGGAGAAAAATGCCTTTGGATTCATTTGTAAGCAATAAGACAAATAATAATCTGCCCCATTCCCGTTGTAAGAAAATTACGGGAACCGCAGGTTTCAAATCATCTTATGCTTTGTATGACAGAAAGGATCCGAAACCCTTCTTCATCACGATTAAAAAATTCTTGTTCAGTTTTCTTGTAAGATTCAAGCATATAATACATGCATAGGAAAGTTGTCATCATTGGTCACGGTTTTACATCAAGACTGTGCGTAATACGCTCTGTCGCGAAGTTGGACTGTGACATCACAGTGATTGTCATGACGGGCATAGGGAAAAATGGCAAGGCAAAAAAAATCGGAAAGCCTGTTGATTGCTACAGCAAATATGTTAGCAGAATCCTTTATTGCCAATCTGACGAAAATGCATTAATTGACTTACTTCTTGGACAATGTGTGGATGAAACACAGAAAACAATTCTGTTTCCTGACAGCGATTTTTCAGCAGCAGCAATTGACAGTCACCAGGACCTACTAAGTGAACATTTTCTATTCCCACATATCAACCACGAGCAAGGTGCTGTGGTAAGATGGATGAATAAGGAAAAACAAAAGGAACTCGCACAAAAAATAGGGATGAATGTCGCCAAATCCATTTCCTTCGACATAAAGGATGGGAAATTCACTCTACCAAAAGGCATCCAGTATCCATGTTTCACGAAGACACGTTCCTATATGGTAGGAACCAAACAAACACTCAAACGTTGCGACAATGAGCAGGAGTTGATGAATTTTGTCCAATTGTTAAGCAGTAAATATAATCTCACCCTTCTCGTAGAGGATTACAAGGAGATAGAAAAGGAGTATGCCGTGCTGGGTTTTTCCGACGGCAATATGGTGGACATCCCTGGTGTGCTTCAAATTCTGACCATGGCTCATGGCAACCATAATGGTGTAGCTTGTAAAGGGATGGTCATGCCTACAACCGGATTTGAACAATTAATTGAGCAAATGAAGGAGTTCATACTGCAAGTGGGTTATATCGGCGTTTTCGACATCGACTTCTACCAAAGCGATGGGGTATTCTATTTTGGTGAATTGAACCTACGTATTGGCGGTTCCTGCTATGTGGTTACCAAAATAGGCTCAAACCTGCCTGCCATGATGGTAAGACACCTGTGTGGGGAGTCTGTGGATGATTTGAGAAAGGACATAAAGTCCTCTGCCACATACATCAATGAACGAATGTGCTATGATGATTGGAAAGCTGGTCACATCTCTTTTTCTGCCTATAGGCAGATGCTGTCATCTGCGGATATCTCTTTTGTAAGGGACGACGAAGACCCAACACCCTATCAAGTTTTTAGGAAACGACATATTCCTCTGATTGCCAAGAAAATGGTCAAGTCTTTATTCGGAAGAAAATGAACTAAAGAAATGGGAATCCTACTTTTTGTAGAATTCCCATTTCTTCAGAATGTGATTGACCTGCATTTCCTTTGGCGGAATCTGCATATAATCACCAAAAATGGTTCTTAGGATATGGTCATAGCCTGAAGCAACATAGAATTGCTGGTCCTCAAAAGGCATAAGAACATAGTCTTTAAAATCCTCCAATGAGAATATCTCCTGCTTGTCGTTCTTGTTGGCCTCGACGCACACCAGGCTAGAACATCTGCTGGTGCTTCCAAAAGAGTGTTCCTTGCAGAGGTCACATATTTTCTGATGCCAATAAGGAAAGGATCCCCGATTGGACATCAGAAGTTGTGACATCCGTATAATGGATTTCAACTTACCTATCATACCAGGACGCTCAAGCCTTGTCAGATTCTTGCGCCATTTTACCACCGCAGTGGTCAAATGGCGCAATTGTTGAAACTGTTTTCTGCTTACAGCATCATCCTCTGAAATGCAATCTATGGGAAACACATCTATCCAAATGCCTGTCAAGTATTTGGCAAACTTTGGGCATCGGGTCACAATCGTGTTGGAATCGTAAACTCTGGTGTAATTGATATACGTGTCATCATCATATACTGAACTGAGAATATATCCCTTATTGTTTTTGTATTCTCTTGAGAAACGTTCAAAATCAGGACGTGTCATCATGATGTCAATATCATCATCCCATGGTATAAACCCCTTATGCCTCACGGCCCCAATCATGGAACCATAGGCCAAGGAATAGTGGATATCCTTCTCCACGCAAAAGGCGTGGATATCCTTCATCATTTCCAGATTCACCGACTGAATCTCCTGAAGAGTCATTCTTTCCATTTCTAGAGTATTTAATTTGGCGACAAAATTAACTAAATCGATTCAGCGAACAAAAACAAATAAGAAATAATTGTAGGATAAGTCACATATTTTAAAAATCTTCTTACATAGCGAAAACGAAAAAAGAATCTAAAAAAACGTATAATATTTTGACTTACACACTTTTTTTCCTATTTTTGTCAATCATAAAAGAATGGCTTAGTTGATAATAGCATTTGAACATAAAAAACAACAGAAAAATGAAAGGAATCGTATTGGCAGGAGGCAGCGGCACACGCCTCTACCCCATCACCAAGGGCATCAGCAAACAGTTGATTCCCATCTATGACAAGCCGATGGTGTATTACCCCATCTCCGTGCTGATGCTCGCCGGCATCCGCGACATACTCATCATCTCGACACCCGACGACCTGCCCGCCTTCCGCCGCCTGCTTGGCGACGGCAGCAACTACGGCGTGCGGTTTGAATATGCAGAGCAACCTTCTCCCGACGGACTCGCACAGGCCTTCCTCATCGGAGAGGAATTCATCGGCGACGACTCCGTGTGCCTTGTGTTGGGCGACAACATCTTCCATGGGTCAGGACTGTCGAAGCGTCTCCGCGAAGCCGTCAGT
>Ga0247611_10004057_pt1 | contig 20740 bp, 20 predicted proteins | sample 177DNAGHGhighgp2_FD_192422 | JGI IMG/M metagenome (GOLD analysis project Ga0247611, IMG submission 192422) | Sheep rumen microbial communities from Palmerston North, Manawatu-Wanganui, New Zealand - 1770 DNA GHGhigh gp2 | ecosystem: Host-associated > Mammals > Digestive system > Stomach > Rumen...
AGTTCCGGGGTGTTGAAATGAAGCATGGCTCCATCTCCGCAAACCAGAATCTTCATGGCATCAAACGACCACATGCCCATGTCGCCGATGGTGCCGACGGCCTTCCCCTTATAGAAAGAGCATACGCCCGCGTTGGCATCTTCGATGACTTTTATATGATGCTTCTTACAAAGTGCCATGATTTCATCCATTTCACAAGGGATTCCTCCATAATGCAGAAGCAAAAGGGCTTTTGTCTTGGGCGTAATGACCTTTTCAATATCTTCGGCACGGGCATTCAGCGTGTGAGGGTCCACATCGCAGAGCACCATCTTGGCACCATGAGCACAAATGGCATTGCCGGCTCCGATAAAGCTGATGGTAGGGAGAATGACTTCGTCACCTGGCTGTATATCCATAAGGTGCATGGAGGAAAACAATCCCTCGCTACAGCAGGTAGTCGTCAGAACCAGGTCTTTTGAAGATTTAATATGCTCGGCATACTTCTCTTCAAATTCCACTACTTTCCTGCCTTTCCCAATCCAATTGGATTCAAAGACTTTTTCAAGAGCATCAAGCTCTTCTTTTCCTAGTGATGGCTGAAAAACATTAATCATAATATTCTAATTTTGTATTGTTATGCAAAATGGTAATGGTCCAACATATCATGTATCTCGTCGCGCGAACAGAACATCATCACATCGATGATGCTCAGGTCAGGGACAAACTCCTCTGTGAACTGCTTGTAGCGGATGTCATCGTCGCGACGCAGGAAGTGGAGGTTGATGCCCATCTCGCGGAAAGTCTCCTTTGTGTAATACTTTGTTCCGTTGATAGAGTTGATATAGTTGGTATAACCGAAATGTTCGCAAGTGCGACGGATCAGTTCCGGCGCCTTGCAGTCCCAGCGTGCAGTGACCTCAGACAGCAACCTGATTTCTGTCTTGATGCCTATATACTCAGCCACAGCTCTCATGTGCTTCAAAAGGAATTGCGTCAGGTCGGGTTCTTCGTCCAGCAGGATGGGCCTGATGACTTCCATTGCTTCGTTGTAGTGTGGCGCTCGGTTGTAGTAGAACCTCAACACCCGGCACAGGTATTCAGCCTGTTTGCGGCTGACCACACGTTTCGTCTCGCAGATGAGGCGGTTGCACGAGGCGTGGCTCACCTCAATGCCGAAATACTGCGGCTGGCCACCCTCGCCCAGGATGCGGTTGCGGTTAATCCAGTGGTGCTTGATATAGTGGACATTGTCACCAATCAGAAACAAATCAGCAGCATGGATGAGTTGCCAATAGCCGATGTACGGAAAGAAGTATGGCTGCGTAAAGGCGATACATTTTTTTCCTTCAATCATAACAGATAACAATTTAAATTTTTCAGTTCTATGTTGTTTTCCTATCGTCCTATCGTACTCTCTTTGATGGAACCAGTTTCTCTTCTACCTCCTCTTCAGAATACAGCTTGATGGTAATGTCGGTATCATTAACCCAACGAGAGAAATCTGGCATGTTGCGTTTGGCAATGCACCCAGAACTGACAATACACTTTCGTCCAATCTTTGTTGCATCAAGAACAACGGCACTGATGCCCACAAATGACTGCTCACCAATTGTGACTCCTCCAGCTACAATAGCATGCAAACCAAGGTAAGCATGTGATTCAATATGCGTAAAGTCAGAGATAATTGCATTGGCTTTGATCCAAACATTATCTTCAATAATAACATCATTTTTAATAATTACAAAGTCATCTATAAAGCAATTGCGACCAGTAATCTCGGATCTGACAATGGCCGTTGGAGAGATAATGTTGACCAGTTTGTATCCCTGTGAACAGCAATACTCAAAAACCTTTCTTCTGTCCGCGTTTAAATGACTCCATTGAATGGCAACAAATACTCCGAAGTCTCCTTCCACTTCTTCATTCAAATGTTCCAGGTCATAAACGGGTAAACCAAGAAATGAATCTGATGTTCTGAATTCTTTGTTTACAGCAAATCCAACCACTTCACACATTTTATGGAATGTAATCAAGCTGTAAATCTGTTTTGCCGCATCGCTCGCGCCAATGATGATAAGTTTATCCATTTTTGTACCTTTTTTAATCTTTATTCCAAATCATTTTTTGCTATTACTTAATGTTTAAAAATCTTGAAGGATATTTCCCTTGCCACCAGTACTCTTTGTCGGGCTTGTAGCCGATGAACTGTTCAAACTCCTCGCGCATCCCCCTATGGTAAATAAGCTGGGGACTGTGGCACTGTTCCAACGACTGTTAGTATCCCTCCGAGTCCAACAGGCTTGACCACAAAAGAGGGATGACGATGGCAAAAGGTCTCGAAGATAGGCCTCGTCTTCACCTGCATATAGTTTCATATTATGTTCTCTATATAATAGGTTTTATAAAGACGGTTGGTATGTATGCCGTAGAAATAAGTCCGACGTCCGTCAAAGAGAGAACTACCCTCTGTTGTCCTGATACCCGGGCTACCCTACCCTCTACTCCCTTGAACAGGCCGTCGATGACAATGACCGTCTCGCCGCCCTTGAAATGGCACTGCGACTCGGTGACAAACTTCAGATGCTCACTCTGGTTGCAGGTGGCAATGATGAAGTTCTCCATTTCTTTGCGAGGAATGGTCAGCGGTGGGTTCTTTCCGTCAACGCCCGACTCAAAATGGTTATAATAATAGGAGAGGTAGGAAATGGGAGGGGTATTCTTGATATACTCACAGGCCTTGTCATCCGTGGTATATACAAACAGAAGATTCGGAATCAACGACTCCAGAACCTTCTGTTGTTTGCCGTTCACAAACTTGCGAGTGTAGCGTTTGGCGATGTAGGCAAACGTGCCGTCGGCCACGATGTAGTCAAAAGCCTTATCTACTCTGCCGTAAGAGGCTCGGAACACATACCAGCGTTTGTCTGACGCAGGCACATATCTTACCGACACCCCTGTTTGTGAGCTTTTAGCTTCGGGGATGGTATCAGGGGTAAACCTGACACTCGGAGGATTTGCCTGGCCTCGTCCAGTTTCCACATTAGACAATGGGCTCATATCTGACCTTTTCGCGTTTCGTCATTCAACAGAAAACGCAGAATATGTAGCAAAGATAGTAAAAATAATTTAATAACTGCAAGAATCTTTAAAATTTTTCATCGATTCAGGAAAAATCGCTCATATCAGCTACCCTCTTCGGCTAATACACACCCCACCACCGCCGCCTCCGAGAGATTTTATCCGCCGAGACTGCCTTCCCGTCTTATGTGCAGTCACAATGACCGCATTATTCTTTTTCCTTTCAGCGTTCGAGAATCGATCGGGCTTTTTCTATTTGTTCCCGAGTGGGAACGGGGGTGTTGTCGAGAGCATAGGGGATACCAAGTTGTTGCCACTTGAAGGTACCAAGAGTATGGTAGGGCAAGACTTCCACGCGCTGTACGTTGGTAAGGGTGTCTATAAATTGTCGCAGGTTGACGAGGTCTTTTTCGTTGTCAGTAATGCCGGGCACGAGGACGTGACGGATCCAAACCGGTTTCCCAATCTCAGAGAGAAAGCGTGCACAGTCGAGAATGTTTTCGTTGCCATGTGCAGTGAGCCGGCGATGCTGCTCGCTGTCGATGTGTTTGATGTCGAGCAGCAGCAGGTCTGTAACCTCCATGAGTTGCTGGAACTTTTTGAAGAAAGGTTCTTTGCGGGAGAAAGGTTGTGCAGCAGTGTCGAGACAAGTGTTGATGCCTCGCTGGTGAGCCATCGTGAAGAGTTCTATGAGGAAGTCTGTCTGTAACAGAGCCTCTCCTCCACTGACGGTGATGCCGCCTTGTTTTCCCCAGTAGGAGCGATAGCGTTCAGCCCTGTCGAGCAGTTCTGCGGCAGTGGCGGCAGTGCCACAACCCTGCGTTCCTGTCTTCCAAGTGTCCGGGTTATGGCAGTATTGGCAACGCATGTGACAGCCTTGCATGAAAATAAGAAACCGAATCCCCGGTCCGTCAACGGAGCCAAAGGATTCGGTTGAGTGGATATAGCCTTTAGTCATGTTTTTCTGACAACTTGTCTTTTTAAAAGAACATTGACTATGAGTTACTACATGCTCAGGTGAGCCTGTCGTGCAATGACGTCTTCCTGCTGCTCGCGGGTGAGGTCGATGAACTTCACGGCATAACCGCTGACACGGATGGTGAAGTTCTGGTATTCCTCTTTCTCAGGATGCTCCATAGCATCGAGAAGTTTCTCTACGCCGAAGACGTTGACATTCAGGTGGTGGGCACCCTTGTCGAAGTATCCGTCCATGACACCAACCAGCGTGTTGGCGCGCTCTTCATCATTGTGTCCGAGGGTATCGGGGCTGATGGTCTGTGTGTTGGAGATACCGTCGAGTGCATACTCATAGGGCAATTTAGCCACAGAATTCAGAGAAGCCAGGAGTCCGTTTTTCTCTGCACCATAAGACGGGTTGGCACCCGGGGACAGAGGAGTTCCGGCACGTCTTCCGTCAGGCAGGTTGCCGGTGTATTTTCCATAGACCACGTTAGAGGTAATGGTCAGGATGGAGCATGTAGGTTCAGAGTTGCGATAGGTTTGATGACGCTTCACTTTAGCGAGGAAGGTCTTCAGAACCCATACGGCTACCTCGTCGGCACGGTCGTCGTCGTTTCCATAGCGTGGGAAGTCTCCTTCGGTGACATAATCGACGTTGAATCCAGTCTCATCGCGGATAATCTTCACCTTGGCATACTTTACGGCGCAGATGCTGTCAACGACATGAGAGAAGCCAGCGATACCCGTTGCGAAGGTGCGTCGTACGTCGGTGTCGATGAGCGCCATTTCGGCTGCCTCATAGAAGTATTTGTCGTGCATGTAGTGTATGAGGTTCAGCGTATTGACATAGATGTCGGCCAGCCAGTCGAGCATGTCGCGGAAACGGGGCTCCAGCTCCTCCCAGGTAAGATATTCGCTGGTGATGGGACGGAACTTTGGTCCGCACTGCTCACGAGTTTTGGCATCCACACCTCCGTTGATGGCGTAGAGCAGCGTCTTTGCCATGTTGGCACGGGCGCCGAAGAACTGCATTTCCTTACCCGTCTGTGTGGCACTGACGCAGCAGCAGATGCTGTAGTCATCGCCCCAGATAGGACGCATCACGTCATCGTTTTCATACTGTATGGAACTTGTCTTCACGGAAATCATGGCAGCGTAGTGCTTGAAGTTCTCCGGCAGGCGCGAGCTGTAGAGGACGGTGAGGTTGGGCTCAGGGCTCGGTCCCATGTTTTCAAGGGTGTGTAAGAAGCGGTAGTCGTTCTTTGTCACCATGTGGCGTCCGTCCTGTCCGATTCCGGCAACCTCGAGCGTTGCCCACACGGGGTCTCCAGAGAAGAGCTGGTTGTAGGACGGTATGCGTGCGAACTTCACCATGCGGAACTTCATGACCATGTGGTCGATGAGTTCCTGTGCTTCGCTCTCGGTGAGCGTTCCTTCCTGCAGGTCACGTGTGATATAGATGTCGAGGAAGGTGGAGACGCGGCCCACCGACATCGCTGCACCGTTCTGCGTCTTGACAGCTGCCAGGTAACCGAAGTAGAGCCACTGCACAGCTTCTCGTGCGTTGTTGGCGGGCTGTGAGATGTCGAAGCCATAGATCTTGGCCATCTCCTTCATCTCTTTCAGGGCTTTGATCTGCATGGATATTTCCTCGCGCAGTCGGATGATTTCCTCGTCCATGTGGCGTTTTCCACAGTTGTACTTGTCTATTTCCTTCTGCTCAATGAGGAAGTCGATGCCATAAAGGGCCACACGACGGTAGTCGCCAACGATGCGTCCGCGTCCATAAGTGTCGGGCAGTCCGGTGAGGATGTGGTTGTGGCGCACGCGCTTCATCTCGTCGGTGTATGCATCGAAGACACCATCGTTGTGGGTTTTGCAATACTTGGTGAAGATTTCGTGAAGTTTCTCCGAAGGCTGGTATCCGTAAGTGGTGCAGGCCTGTTCTGCCATCTTGATACCGCCATAAGGCATGAAGGCACGTTTGAGGGGCTTATCGGTCTGCAGTCCGACGACTTTTTCCAAGTCCTTCATCTCCTCGCTGATATATGCGGGTCCGTAGGCTGTCATGCTTGACACGATGTCTGTCTCCATGTCGAGCACGCCACCTTTGGCACGTTCCTCTTTTTGGAGTTCTTTCAGTTTGCCCCAGAGCTTGTCTGTGGCGTCGGTTGGACCGGCCAGGAAATCCTCGTTTCCTTCGTATTGAGTATAGTTGTGCTGAATAAAGTCACGAAGATTCACTTCCTCCGTCCACTTGTGACCGGTGAATCCTCTCCATTCTTGTCTCATAATTGATTGTGTTATTGATTAATGATGTTATTACTTTTTTCGGCCTGCAAAGGTACAAAGAAATATCCGAACTGTGGCACGTTAGTAAACTTATTTTGCCCTGCGCTGCACATGATGGCCAAAGTGTGCAGTTTTTCAACCCGTCAGGCAGCGTTTTCAGGATAAAGTGTGTCTGACTCTCCGATAGACAGCCGCGAAGTTGAAGGCTGTCACCAACAGGCAGATGACCGTTCCGCAACAGATGGTTGGCAGCAGTGTGGTGTCGGGCATCTGCGGATAGAGTTGTGCCATAAGCGGCATATACCAGCTTCGGAGCAAGGCAACTCCCGCGACAGCGACCACCAGCACGCCCAGGTTGAGCAGGGCTGTGAGCACCTGGTAGGGTCGTGCAGTCTGGGCTGTGCTATATCCGATGAGGCGCAGGTTCTGCAGTTTCTCAACATTCTTCTCTACCAACAGGAAGATACTGAGCATCAGAATGTAGATACTCAGCACGGAGATGAGGGCACCGATGGCCGTCACCCCGGTGACGATCAGTCGAAGGAACCAAGTTGTCTTTTCGGCGGCCAGCCGTTCGTCTTCTATCTCGCAAGAGTGGTCTTCCAGATAAGCCGTTAACTCAGGAGCGGCGGCATTGCTTAGATCAACCATCAGTCGCGACGGCTGTTGCGGTTTGCCCGAAGCAAACTGGCTATTGCTCCAGCTGATGAAGGCCTGCGGAACGAGGATAGAGTTGATGCGGCCAGAGAAACCGATGATGCGGCCCCGCATGGTGGCTTCCTCCCCATTGCCGTGTAAATAGAGTACGATGTCGAACTGTGAAACCAGGCTCTCGCTCACCTTGGGTAGTCCGCGTTTTTGGGCAAAGCCGAAGTTATACATGGCGATATAGCTTCTCGGCATAATGATGGGCACTTCCCGGTCGCCCTCCTTCCATTGCCATTCGGCGGCGTCGATGTCGATAAATTCGTCAGGTACGCACTCCAAGGGCAGTTCTGAGTTCATAACGACCTGTCCGCCAACGCTCAGCGTGGCGTCAATCTTATACTCAGCGGGCGTGAAGGCCCCCACCCTCTTCACATACGGCTGGTTGGTCAGGTCTGCAATGTCAGCGTCAGAAAAACCGTGGCTCTGCCCGCTGAGCGTGTTTCCCATGCCGATGCGTTTGCTGACAATGAGATGCTGGGCCCGCATAAAGCTGTCTTCCTGAGTGAAGAGCGGAGCCACGTCGTGATAGACCTGCACGCCAGTCAGCACAATGGCCATGCCAACGAGATTGGCCAGCAGGAAGCCAGCAAATTGAGGCAGGCTGACATGACTTCTAAGGAGTTTCCAAAGCATATTCTTTTTTTTCTGTTTCTGGAGTTAAATGGGACTATAGACAACACGATAGAGACTATCGATACGACAGACTGTCTCTTCACAACCTGAGGGTCTGGTCGTAGGGCAGCGGCAGGTGTTTGCCGATACTGGTCACGATGACAGCAGCCTGCTGTCGGCGAGCCTCCTCAAGTATGATGCCAGCCATGGCAGCAGCATTCTCGTCGTCGAGGTGGCTCACGGGTTCGTCACAGAGCAGGAAGTCGAAAGGCTGTGCCAGTGCCCGCATGAGGGCTACTCGCTGCTGCTGACCGAAGGACATGCGCCCCACCCTTGCATGAAGTTTGTCGGTGAGTGAGAGCCGGTCGAACCACTCTTTTATTTCAGGTTCGGTCTTGTAGTTCGTCAGTCGGTTTTTGATGATGACATTTTCAAGGGCTGTGAGTTCGGGAAAGAGGCGCAACTCCTGGTAGAGCAGGCTGACATGGCGTCGGCGGATGTCATCCCATCGGGCAGCCGCGAAGTGGCGCGTGTCTTCATCGTCGAAGCTCACGGTGCCGGTATAGTCGTGACGGTAGCCGGTGATGTAGCTGCAAAAGGTGCTCTTACCCTTACCGCTGGCGGCCTCCACCAGGTAGAGGTGGCCGCGCTCCAGCGAGAGCGATGTCTGCCAGATGTCGGAGTCGAGGTGAGCAGCAGCAAAGACGTCTGGCGTGACGTTTTGAAAGAATATCTTGTTCATTGATTCTCTGTTTCTTTCTGAAAGATCTTCACGGGTTCTGTTCGCAGGCGGTAGCTGACTCCTGCCAGACGGCTAAGAACGGGGAGCTCTTCATCCTTCTGGAAGAGTAGCGTGAGGGTGTCGGGTTGCAGTTTCTGCAGATGCTGGCCAATGGCCTCGTTCAACGTGCGGCTGAAGGAGAAGGGAGTGGCGTCAATCTGTAATATGCCGTGACTGAGCGACAGGCGGGCGGCCACACACACGGCAGAGGGAACTGTCTGCGGAGGCACTCCCTTTAAAGCATGGCGTTGCAGTGGTGTGGGCAGCGTTTCGACACGGGTTACGAGTGCCATCTTGTCGGTGAGCGACTCCAATTGCAGGAACAGGGGAGCCTTGAGGATGCTCTCTTCCTTCTCGGCGGAGAGCAGGCGACTCATGCGGCGATAATACGGCTCACTTTCTCCCGGTGCCACGGGGCCCAGCAGGAGCAGGGCATGGGCACTGTATGCCATTGTCCACTTCTTGCTGATGGTTACGAAGGTACATCCCTGGTGCACAACAGGTTTGGAAACAAGGTGCAACCGTGTGAATGTGTCGAGATGCTGCGTGAGTTTCTCTCCGTCAGCCACAGCTGCACAAAAGCCAAAGGTGCCGTCATCATCGGTAAAGAGGTAGAAGGGGCGTCCCACATCGAGGCCGGACTGTGAGGAGACCAACAGGCGCACGACAGGCTCTGGCAGCGACAGCAGGGAGGCCAGTGCCTCTGTGTTGTCAACACGCACGAGTGAGGTGGCATGGCGTGGTATGGCCGTGCGATAGTCAGCTGGTTCGTCGCTGCAAGAGCAGAATGACAGGAGTATGACAGCAACAAAGATACAAGCGGGAAAAACGCTGTTCAATCGATATTGATGATTCATTCTTTTGATAATTGATTTGAAGATAAAAGGAATTACTGAGCAGCGGGACATGGTTGCGTGACAGATAGCGGATGCTGTTGAACCATTTGGGCCGTCATGACAGAGACGAGGCCTGCCGTCTCTGTGCGAAGCCGGGCCTGGCCAAGGCTCACTGATTGGAAGCCGTGGTCGAGGGCATAGCGCACCTCGTCTATGGAGAAGTCTCCTTCGGGACCTACCAGAATGGTAACCGAAGCAGGTGAAGCGTCGATGGAGTTGTGTGACGCCTGGTCGCTTTGGACATATTCCTGCAGCAGACTATAGAGGTCGTGTCGGGGCACCTCGTCGTAGCAGTGTGCAATACAGCGCAGGCCATGCCGACTGTTATCCACGAAAGACTTGAAGGGCTCCAGAGGCAGCACCTGCGGGAGCCAGGCCTTGCGGCTCTGCTTCATGGCACTGATGACAATTTTCTCGATGCGGTCGGTGCGCAACTGTCGGCGCTCCGAGAAGCGGCAGTCAAGAAACTGCAGGCGGTCGAAGCCTATCTCTGTGGCCTTCTCGGCAAGCCACTCCATGCGCTCCATCATCTTCGTGGGGGCGATGGCGAGCGTGATGGGAATGTTCCAGTAGCGTTGCTGCGGCACGGACTCCAGAATGTGGTACTGGCAGTGTTTCTGGGTGGCTAACGTGACCTCGGCCCGATGGAACACGCCCTGTCCGTCCATGAGGAAGAGCTCGTCGCCCTCCTTCATGCGGAGCACTCTCACAGCGTGCGACGCCTCTTCTGCCGGCAGTTCCGAGAGAAGAGACGCGTTGGGCACATAAAAGTATCTTGTTTCCTTCACGCCTTCTTTGGATTGAATATGAGCGCGAAGAGGATGCCTACGACGAGGGCGAAGCCTGCGAAGATGAACCAGCAGGTCTGCCAGTCGCCGAGCAGGAACTGTCCTTCCCACTGGCAGTAATGGTTTACAATCTCTCCCGCGGTCAGCGTTCCGATGGTGGCGCCCAGCCCGTTGGTCATGAGCATGAACAGTCCCTGCGCAGAGGCCTTCACCGAAGGCTGACACTCCTGGTCAACGAACATGGCTCCCGAGACGTTGAAGAAGTCGAAGGCCACGCCATAGACGATACATGAAAGGACGAAGAGCACCACACCGGGCATGGTGGGTGAGCCGAGACCGAAGAAGCCGAAGCGGAACACCCAGGCGAAGATAGACATGAGCATGACGACCTTGATGCCGTAGCGCTTCAGGAAGAAGGTGATGGCCAGGATGCAGAGGGCCTCGCTAATCTGTGAGATGGAGGTGAGCATGGTGGCATTGTTGGCGGCAAAAGAGGAGGCTACGACGGGGTCGGCCGATGCTTTGAAACTTGTCAGGAAGGGTCCGGCAAAGCCGTTGGTGACCTGCAGCATCATGCCGAGCAGCATGGAGAACAGGAAGAACTGGGCCATCCTGCGCTCGCGGAAGAGGCGGAAGGCGTTCAACCCAAGCATTTCCATGAGCGACTGCTTGCCCTCGTGTTTCTCCAGCCGGCAGGCGGGCAACGTCAGGCTATAGAGGAACAGCACCAGACTGAGCACACCGGACACGAAGAACTGCATATAGGTATATTGGAACTTATGGAGGTTCTCGCCGAGCGTGAAGGTCAGGCTGCCGTCGGCCCAGACTGCGCAGTTGACAAACCACATGGTGGCGATAAAGCCTATCGTTCCCATGGTGCGGATGGGCGGAAAGTCTTTGACGGTGTCCAGCCCTTGACTCTTCAGGATGGTGAACGAGGTGGTATTGGCCAGTGCCACGGTAGGCATATAGAATGCCACACTGATGGTATATACGGCTATGAAGAGGCCCTTGTCGGCTATCTCGTTGCCGAAGCCGCTGCTAAGACCTATCCACCACAGCCCTATCATGGCCAGACCTGCCACAAGGTGGCATAAGCCGAGGAGGCGCTGAGGTTGTACAAACTTGTCGGCAACGATGCCCATGAGTGTAGGCATGAAGAGCGACACAACACCTTGGATGGCATAGAACCAGGAGATCTTCTCGCCAAGGCCGGCCACACCGAGGTAGTTGCCCATGCAAGTAAGATAGGCGCCCCAGACTGCAAACTCCAGGAACAGCACGATGGCCAGACGTATTTTCAAGTTCATATCAGTTATTAGTTTAAATTGATTTGCATGCAAAAGTAATAAAAAAAACGAACATGCCATGGCATTTTTGTAAAAAAATGAATAGACATGTCCGAATTGAATAGAAGTAACAGTTCAACTAACTAAAAGATGTTCGCAGAGTTGCAAGAGCTTACACCTATCGAGGTGGCAATGGCCGTCAGGATTGCGATGGCCGTCTGAATGATGAATTTCCAGGTTTCCTTGTTCATAATGAATGGTTTTAAAGGGTATATCTTTTGAGGTTTCAACGGTCGGCCGTTCAGAGTCCGAGCGGTCGGTCGTTCAGGGGCTAAGTGGTCGGTCGTTCAGTGCCTAAGCGGTGACCACTCAGAGGCCAAGCGGTGACCACTCAGAGGCCGAACGGTGACCGGTTGGAGGCCGAGAGGTGTCTGGCTGGCTCCCAAAGGGTATAGCCATGGGAAACCAACCAGTGGTCACCTCAACAGGCTATAGGCTACGGCTGGGGGTCGTCGGAGCTGTCGTCGGGATCCTTCTTCACATCGTTAAACACGGTCTCCTCGAAGGTGCAGCCGTCAAGCAGTGCACGGAAGCGGGTGCCATGGGCAACGTCGATCTTCACCTGAGGCTGGAAGATGATGTGAGAGGAACGGATGTTGTGGCTGCTGTTGAAAGCCTTGGCCGTGAGGGCCGGCGACGTGGAGATGCCAATCTTGAAACGGCCCAGGCCAGGCATGACGACGATCTCGCTATTCTGGAGATGGCGCTTCATGACACGCACCAGTTCTTTCAGCACGGCATAGACATCACTCTCCTTGGCGCTGACGTTTTCCTCGATCTCCATGGCAATGCCGTCGAGATCAAAAACGCCACTGTGTACGGCACGGGCATACCACTTTCCTTTGTAGGCACTCTTCTCTCGGTTGTCTTGATAAAGCTTATATTTTACGCTCATAATAAATAATGTTTAAAAGGTTTTTGATAAAAGTTGATGGTTCTCTAAGCCGTCGGCGGGAAGGTCCCGGGTGTCTCCCCTGGACGGCATCATCCGGATGACGTTGCAAAGATAAGCATAGTATTCCGACCTGCAAGATAATGGAATAGGGCCAACAGGCAGAAAAGTATGTTATCTCAGGAATTAGTATGTTATCTCAAGAAAAATGTATATTATCTCCAAAATTTATTTGGTGATATGGGAGAAAAAGCGTACTTTTGCAAAAACATAGGTAAAGAGAGTTTTTTCAACCTTATAGCTTAATAAAGCACCCCACTATGAAGCCTCCGAACAGACTCACAGATAATGTTCAGCAGGAAGGGGAAACGACAGCCGACAATGCCCGTCCCCCCAGCGAAAAGACCCACACTCTGGGCCTTCAGGAGCTCAAGGTGCTCTTCAATGATGCCATGCGCCACTCTCCGGAACACAAAAGGATGAGAATTGAGGGCTTCATTGACGACATACCCTTGATGACCGAGGAGGCACTGCGCGCCCTGCCCCACATGCTGCATGAATTGCAAAGCACCTACAAGGCAGAGCTCATGGAGGACCAGATGAAAACCGTCGTGCAAGTTTCGGGCAACATGATCAACGCCAGCGGAAACCAAGCCTTCAACTTCAATGAAAACGGACCACATCATCACTAATCCAATCATCCCTATGCAATCATCTTATTTTCTAAACATTTTCTAAACATAGATTTCATACACCTATTTATATATATAGCACTATGAGCACCTACAACAAATACTATATCAAAGGAAACTATATCAACGTCACCGGCAACCAACTTGTCACCTTCAACATCGACAAGGCCAACGTCAGTATGGAACAGACGCCCTATGACGGCCTGCCACCGACGCCAGCGGAGACAGAAGAACTGCAGACGGAAAAGGAAGAACCGAAAGCCCCCTACCCGCCCGACGAGGTCGCAGCAAGGGTCATCGGCCAACTGACCAAACTCTTTGCCGTGCAAACCCAGTGGGCCGCCATCTACAGGGTGATGGTGGACTGCTACGGAAAATCTAAAAAGATCAACGACTTCGTCAGTTGGGTCAACTCACTCAACATGCCGGAATCAAAAGTGTGGAAATGCAATTACCAGACCATCCAAAAGGCCCTGACCAACAATATGATTGGCAAGAGCTTCAACGAGTGGAAAAACTTTTCTCCACCACACGACGACCGTAACTTCAGAAGAAACATGACGATTGCCTCCCAACTCGTCAAGATGCTCACCAAGGAAGGATTTCCACCCATCAGCCAGCAGGAATAGTCCTACAAGATAACATACTGTTTTTTCGGGATAACATACTTTTTTAGCCGATAATATACTTTCTGGGACGTCAGCACAAGGTCATTATCTTGTGCTGACGTGTTTTGTATTTACATTTGCAGCCGTAAAAATTTATTAAACTCTCAAACTGAAATACAATGGAACAGAAATCAAGAAAGAAAGACTCCTTCCTACTCTACGCAAGCCAGTATGAAGCCATCAGAGATCTCTCCGAAGAACAAATGGGGAAGCTCTTCCACGCCCTCTTCCGTTCACTCAACGGACAGGAGGCAACACCACCCGACCTCGACCCGCAACTCAAAATCGCATACGGATTCCTGCAACTGCAAATCAGAAAAGACAAGGAAATCTACGAGATGAGACTCGAAGCCGACCGAATCAGAAAGCAGGAATACAGAAAGAAGAAAAAGGAAGAAACGTCCGCCGCGTCCGAAAAGTCCGCACATGATAACGATAACGAAAACGATAACGAAAACGATAACGATAACGAAAACGAAAACGTCAACGAAAACGTCAACGAAAACGTCAACGAAAACGAAAACGATAACGCCAACGATAACGAAAACGATAACGACAACGTCAACGAAAACGATAACGATCATGACCAGGGGGAAGATGCAGAAAAGACGGTGAAGGCTGATTCCATGGAAAAAGAAGCCGAAAATACGAGAAATCTTTCCGAAGAACAGCTATCCAACTTCCTCAGCTACTTCAACCGATGTGCCAGAAACACCCGGATTCCCACCACCGAGTATCTCACCGACCGCCGACGGCAACTCATCCGGAACCTGGCCCGACAGTTCACCGACGAGCAGATTGTAAGGGCCATGCGCAATGCAGCACTCTCCCCGTTTCTCAACGGACGCAACAAGCACAACTTCGTCTGCACCTTCGACTGGCTCCTGCAGCCCGACAACTTCGTCAAGGTACTTGAAAACAACTACCGACAACGATGACCGCATGGCTAATGTTTTATTTCACTCTTAAACTCTTAAACTCTTAAACTTTTAAACTCTTAAACTTTTAAACTTTTAAACTTTTAAACTCTTAAACTCTTAAACTTTTCACTTGACATGGAATTCATTCTCAATCGCAAGGCCATCAAGAAGGCCTACACCATCGGACAACTCTATGTGGGAAACCGCTACCTGTGCGACATTCTCGAACCACCATGCCTGCACATGAAACTCGCCACCGTCAAAGACCCTCTCAAACTCACACCCGACAGGGCACAACAGCTGAAACCTTTCGCCATACCCGAAGGACGCTACCCCGTAGTCATCAACTACTCCAAGAAATTCAACCAATGGTTGCCACAACTCATAGGAGTGCCTCTGTTTCAAGGAATTAGGATTCACGCAGGAAACTATCCCTTTGAAACCAAAGGCTGTCTGCTACCCGGAGAAAACAAAAGAAAGGGCATGGTGCTGAACTCACGCATCTGGCTCCGAAACATCAAGGAGCTCATCGTGAAAGCCAAGGAACAGGGAGAGGCCGTGTATATCACTGTCAGGAGCTCGGAAAGATAGGAACACTAACGGAAGAGGTGTTTTTGGAAACGCAATTAAGTGTTTTTAACTAATCTTTTGTGACAATTATTTGTCGCTATCGTTTTTTTTCAGTTATTTTGCAACAAACTACAATAACTAAAAACTTCAAGTTATGTCAAACACAACTGAAACAGCGAACATCTGTGGCCTGAAAAGAAAAGACTTCCAGACCACTGTCAACGGCAAACAGACCGACCTCTACATCCTTAAGAACAATCAGGGCAACGAAGTGGCCATCACCAACTACGGCGGTGCCATCGTAGCCATCATGGTGCCCGACAAAAACGGCAAACACGCCAACGTCATACAGGGACACGACAACATTCAGGACGTCATCAACAGTCCGGAACCCTACCTGTCAACCCTCATCGGACGCTATGGCAACCGCATCTGCCGCGGCAAGTTCCAACTCAACGGCAAGCAGTATGAACTGGCCATCAACAACGGACCCAACTCTCTGCACGGCGGCAAAAGAGGATGGAACGCCAAAGTGTGGGAAGCACTCCAGATGAACGAACGTTCGGTGGTGCTCAAATATGTAAGTCCCTATGGCGAAGAAGGTTACACCGGCGAGGTTAGAGTAACGGTTGTCTATACCTTTACCGACGAAAACGAGCTGGTGATTGAATACATGGCCACCACCAACAAGAAAACCATTCTCAACCTCACAAGCCACGGATTCTTCTCCCTGCAGGGCATCGCTAACCCCACACCCGACATCCTGAACCAGGGGTGTGAGATCAATGCCGACTACTACCTGCCCATCGACGACACCAGCATCCCAACCGGCGAGATACGCTTCGTAGAGGGAACTCCCTTCGACTTCCGCAAGCCCAAACCCGTGGGACAAGACATCGACGACCCCAATGACGAGCAGATCAAAAACGGTGCCGGCTACGACCACTGCTATGTGTTGAACAAAAAGGAAGAAGGCGAACTCAGCTTTGCCGCCCGCATCTGCGAACCCGTCAGCGGACGCACCATGGAGGTCTATACCACCGAGCCGGGCGTACAGCTCTACACCGACAACTGGGCCGACGGCTATGCCGGACAACACGGTGCCACCTTCCCCCGCCGCTCGGGCATCTGCTTCGAGTGCCAGCACTTCCCCGACTCACCCAACCACCCCTACTTCCCCAGTGTCGTGCTGCGTCCCGGCGAGGAATACAAACAGAAGACAGTATATAAGTTCGGGGTCGAACTTGTATAAATGAAAAATGAAAAATGAAAAAGTAAAAATGAGAAGTTACTGATAATGGCAGGGAATCCTATAGCAGACAAATCTTATATGGATGCTGAAGAAATAACTGCCCTACTTGTCTCGATCATCAAAACCAGCAAGGAAAACCTATAGCCCAATCAGCAACAATAACTCACCCACGAAATTTTTAATTTTTAATTTATAATTCTTAATTTATCGACGTTATGGACATTGAATTTGTAAGAAGTCGCTTCATCAAGCACTTCGATGGTAAGACTGGAAACATCTATGCCTCTCCAGGCCGTATCAACCTCATTGGTGAACACACCGACTACAACGGCGGATTCGTATTCCCCGGAGCTGTAGATAAAGGCATCATGGCCGAAATGAGACCCAACGGAACGGAGAGCACGATCCGCGCATACTCTATCGACCTGAAAGACCGCGTCGATTTCGACTTCCACGATGGAGAAGGACCACGCGCCTCATGGGCACGCTACATCTACGGTATCGCCCTGGAAATGGAGAAGTTAGGCGTTCCCGTTAAAGGATTCAATATCGCCTTCGCCGGTGATGTTCCCCTCGGAGCCGGCATGTCTTCATCAGCAGCCATGGAGAGCTGCTTCGCCTGCGGACTGAACGACCTCTTCGGCGACAACAAAGTGAGCAAGTGGGACATGGTGCTCGCCGGACAAGCCACCGAGCACAACTACTGCGGAGTGAACTGCGGTATCATGGACCAGTTTGCCAGCGTCTTCGGACAGGCCGGCAAACTGATGCGCCTCGACTGCCGTAGCCGCGAGTTCGAGTATTTCCCCTTCGACCCGAAAGGCTACAAACTCGTACTGCTCAACTCCTGCGTGAAGCACGAACTGGCCGGCTCTCCCTACAACGACCGCCGCAACAGCTGCGAGAACGTCGTGAAGCACATCGCTGCCAAGCACCCGGAAGCAACCTTCGAGACCCTGCGCGACTGCACATGGGAGCAGCTTGAAGAGGTTCGCGCCGAGGTAGGCGAAGAGGACTACAAGCGCGCACACTTCGTACTCGGTGAGAAAGACCGTGTGCTGGCTGTCTGCGACGCACTCGTTGCCGGTGACTACGAGACCGTAGGAAAGAAAATGTATGAAACCCACGAGGGTCTCTCCAAGGAGTATGAAGTTTCCTGCGAGGAGCTCGACTACCTGAACGACATTGCCAAGGAATGTGGCGTAACAGGCAGCCGTATCATGGGCGGTGGCTTCGGCGGCTGCACCATCAACCTCGTCAAAGACGAGCTCTACGACAGCTTTATTGCCACAGCCAAGGAGAAATACCAGGCTAAGTACGGCAAGGAGCCCAAAGTATATGACGTCATCATCAGCGACGGCTCACGCAAAATCTGCTAATCACTTAAAATTAAGCAAATGAGTACACAACAGAAAACCCAGTGGCCTGCCATCATCGTGATGATTGCCCTGTTCGCCATGATTGCCTTTGTGACCAACCTCTGCTCACCCATGGGCGTCATCGTGAAAAACCAGTTCGGCACCACCAACTTCATGGCCATGATTGGTAACTACGGCAACTTCATGGCCTATCTGGTCATGGGCTTCCCCGCAGGTATCTGCATACAGAAGTTCGGCTACAAGAAGACTGCCCTCATCGGACTCGTGGTCGGCATCGTCGGCATCCTTGTGCAGTGGCTCTCCGGTTGGGGCGGCATGGCCGTCTATCTCATCGGAGCCCTCATCTCAGGTGCCTGCATGTGCATTCTGAACACCGTCGTCAATCCGATGCTGAACCTCCTCGGAGGTGGCGGCAACAAGGGTAACCAGCTCATCCAGACGGGAGGCGTGTTCAACTCTTCGGCTGCCGTGGCTGTCTATATCATCATGGGTGCCCTCATCGGCGACGCTGCCAAGGCTAAGATCTCCGATGCCACACCGGCACTGATGATTGCACTGGCCATCTTCGCCGTAGCCTTCGTTGTCATCCTCTTCACCAAGATAGAAGAGCCTGCACAGCCTGAAGGCGGCCACCTGCTTCAAGACATCAAGACTTCCATGCGCTTCCGCCACTTTGACCTCGGCATCCTGGCCATCGGTCTCTACGGCGGTGTGGAGATGGGTATCCCCGGCTTCATACTCCAATACCTGACAGCAGCCCCCGATGCAGCAACACCCGGTCTGGCTATGGACGCTGGATATGTAGGCACTCTGGCCTCTATCTACTTCCTGTTCATGCTCATCGGACGTTTCATCGGCGCCAGTGTGGGAGCGAAAGTTTCCACCAAAGCCATGATAACATTCGTCAGCGGACTGGCCATCATCCTGTTGCTGCTTGGCATCTACCTGCCGACAACCACCGCCGTCAGCGTGCCCGGTATCGACTACACCAACATGGCCATCCTCTGGGGTGATGTACCCGTCGGCATCTTCTGCTTCCTGCTCGTAGGCCTCTGTGCCAGCGTGATGTGGGGCGGCATCTTCAACCTCGCCACAGAGGGACTGGGCAAATATACCGCCATCGCATCGGGTGCCTTCATGACCATGGTCTGCGGCTTCGCCATCATGGTGGGCATACAGGGACTCGTGGCCGACGTCACCGGCAGCTACCTCATCTCCTACTGGGTGCCGCTGCTCTGTGCCGCATACATCCTGTACTACGCACTTGTCGGTTCAAAGAATGTCAACACCGACATCCCCGTCGATTGATATTCCACGACTTGAATACAAACATCACTGGAGGAGACCTCAAAAGGGTCTCCTCTTTTTCCGTCTTACACAAACCGAACCTACAGGCCACGACAACACCAAATGAACTGTTAAGAAATACAAAATCCATAAAAGCAGAGAAAAAAGAAACACACAAACTGATAAGACATTCGGGAAAAAGTTGTAATTTTACACCAAAATTTAGTTACTAACTTAAAAACCTCTTTATGAGAAACTTCAAAAGCTTTATGATTGGAGCAGGAATAGCTACACTTCTGCTCTCATCCTGTGCCAACGGCACCGAGACAAAGTTGACCGTGTCAGGACTCGACCCCGCTGCCTTTGACACCATCATCAACGGGAAAACCGTGAAACTCTACACGCTGAAAAACAACAACGGCATGGAAGTGTGCATCACCAACTATGGCGGACGCGTCGTCTCGCTCGTGGTACCCGACAAGAACGGACAACCCACCGACGTCGTGCTCGGTTTTGACAACATTCACCAGTATGCCGACACCCTGAACTCACCCACCGACTATGGCTCAAGTGTCGGACGCTATGCCAACCGCATCAAGGGCTCCAAGTTCACACTGAACGGACAGGAGTATCAACTGAAAGCCAACGACAACGGCAACTGTCTGCACGGTGGCGGCAACACAGGCTGGATGAACCAAGTGTATGACGCAGAGATGACTGACGAACAGACACTGAAGCTCACCATCACCGCCGAGGACGGCGAGAATGGATTCCCCGGAAAGGTGGTTGCCGTGACAACCTACAAAGTGACCGACGACAACGTGCTCGATATCACCTGGGAGGCTACCACCGACAAGGAAACCATCATCAACCAGACCAATCACAACTACTACAACCTGTCCGGCGACTTCACACAACCTGGCTACGACCAAGTGCTCTATGTCAATGCCGATAACTTCACACCCTCCGACAAGCTCTATATCCCCACCGGCGAAATCAAACCCGTAGAGGGAACGCCCATGGACTTCCGCACAGCCCATGCCATTGGCGACAGCATCAAGTCGGCCTTCGACCAGATTCAGAACGCTGGCGGCTACGACCACAACTTCTGTCTGAACACCTTTAAGGACGGCAAAGGCGACGACACACAGGTCTGCGCCTCACTCTATAGCCCGAAGAGCGGCATCCTCATGGAAATGTTTACCAATGAGCCGGGCGTACAGGTCTATAGCGGTAACTTCCAGGGCGTGGGCAACGAAGTGAATATCCACCACAAAAAAGGCCTGGTCTATCCGCAACACGTCAGCGTATGCCTGGAAAGCCAGAAGTATCCTGACTCTCCCAACAAGGCCGACTGGGTACAACCTACCCTCAAACCAGGCGAAAAATATTACAGCCACGCTGCCTATAAGTTCAGCATCAAATAGACAAGAAACTTAAAACAATTAAATACAATAACATTATGAACTGGAGTTCACATGAATTCATCTGGCTCGACTGGGCAGTGCTTGCCGTCGGCCTTTGTGGAGTGGTGGCTGCCGTATGGTATGCCATCTGGAAAGACAAGAAAGCTCAGCAGGGCGAAGACTCGTCGGCCTACCTCTTCGGTAAGGGCGAGCCCTGGTATGTAATCG
>Ga0247611_10004058_pt1 | contig 20738 bp, 6 predicted proteins | sample 177DNAGHGhighgp2_FD_192422 | JGI IMG/M metagenome (GOLD analysis project Ga0247611, IMG submission 192422) | Sheep rumen microbial communities from Palmerston North, Manawatu-Wanganui, New Zealand - 1770 DNA GHGhigh gp2 | ecosystem: Host-associated > Mammals > Digestive system > Stomach > Rumen ...
GTTGTTGCGTCTGGTACAGACGAACCAGGGTGACTCGGTGGTCGAGAAGTTCTTCGTCCTGAACCACCTGTCGCGTTCGGCCACCTCGCTGATGGAGGATGAAAACTCCATGCTGTTGCTGAACTCAAAGCATGTCACGTTGTCGGGAAACACTATTGAGGGCGTTCCCGTCGTGGCAGCAAACCTTCATGCCAAGAACGGTGTCATGCATGTCACCGAGCGTCCCTTGCCCTATTCGTTTAATCTCTACGAGAGCCTGTGCGATGACCCCTCACTGGATGCCATCGGAAGCATCCTGCGTCAGTATGATGAGGACTACTTCGATGCTGATGCCTCCGTGTCAAGCGGTATCGTCGAGGGCGTGCCGGTCTATGTCGACTCGGTGGTGATTGAGCGCAACCGTATGCTTCAGCGTATCGGTCTGATCAACGCTGAGGACTCTACCTACTGGGTCGCTGTCCCGTCGAACGAGGGATGGCAGAAGGCATGGGCAGATGCAGAGAAGTTCTTTGTCTATGACAAGAGCGTGCTGAAGCGCGACTCCATTCAGCAGTACTGGACTTGTCGCTCCCTGTTGGAAGACGGTATCTTCAATATGACCGACCAGCGCTCGACCACCGACTCGCTGGTGTCGGTGCCCTATCTGAACTGGCGTAAGTCATACGTCAGTGGCAAGCCCATCTGTCATGTATTCCAAAAGCCTTTCGAACCAGGTGGCATCCTGTATGGAGCCGAACAGCTGGACTGCAGCAACGGTATCCTGTACAAGACCAAGGAATGGCCGTTTGACCCATTCCAGACTTATTTCAAGGAAATCTGGAGCGAGGGTGAGAGCACGTGGCTCATCACCAACGAGAAGGACTGTTCCTATAATGGCCGCAGAGAGGTGGCCGATAGCATCTCGGAGAGTGCTTACCTCCAGATTCTGCCTTCCAAGGCCACGTCGAACTGGGAGATTACGTTCCGTATCAACAATACGCTGGCCGGCGACTATGATGTCTGCGCCATCCTGTTGCCGAAGTCCGTGTCGAACCAGTATGACCCTGACCTGCGTCCCTGTAAGTTCAAGGCTATCATTAACTATGCGGATGAGAATGGCAACATACAATCGTATAACTGCGACAATCAGCAGTTCCAGAGTGATCCTGAGAAGGTTGACACCATCGTGTTGGCAGAGGCCTTCCACTTCCCGGTCTGTAACTACGACCAGAACGACATCAAGGTTAGTGTGAAGCTGCAATGCTCCATCCTGGCCCGTGAGACGTCGAAGTACGCCCGCGAGATGTATCTGGATTGCATCTATCTTCGTCCCCGTACCTCTAAATCAGAAAAGCAATGAAGAAGTATATCATATCATTTGTGATGTTGCTGGCAACAGGCGTGCTGGCAGCGCAGGAGAATACAAAAACTGTGACGGGAAGGGTCACCGATGCCGCTACGGGAGAACCGCTGGCAGGTGTCATCGTGTCGGCCTATGGTAACCTGAAACAGACAACGATGACCGATGAGCAGGGACAGTATGAGCTGAATGTGCCTGAATATGTCCGTTCGGTGATGATGCGTGTCGATGGCTATAACGTGCAGCAGAGTGCCATCGCCGGCGGCAAGGCCAATGCAGCGTTGTATAGCAATGCCTTCTCGGAGACCTACAGTCGTACGACAGATGCCCTGCTGAGTAGTGCGGCCACTCATTTCGAGAACAGCTCGGACCTGAGTATCGACCCGCTCGTGGCTCAGCAGCTGGGTGCCGACATGCGCAGCGTCAGCCGTGGTGGAATCCCGGGCATGGGCAATACCATGCTGATTGAGGGCATTAACTCGCTCAATGCCAACGCACAGCCGTTGGTGGTGATTGACGATGTCATCATGGATATGCAGTTCAGTCGCGAGATGCTTCACGACGGCTACTTCAACAACCTGCTGGCCAACCTGAACGTCAACGACATTGAGAGTGTGCAGGTGATGAAGAACGGTACCGCACTCTATGGTGCCAAGGGTGCCAATGGCGTGCTGCTCATCAAGACCAAGCGTAACAAGTCCATGGCCACGAAGATTGACGTGACTGTCAACGGACGCTATGAGTTGGTGCCGCGTCTGCCAGAGATGATGGATGCAGATGAGTACCGTCTCTACACGACCGAACTTCTGGCTGGTAAGATGAACCCCAGCATGATGGGTAAGATGAAATACCTGAACAGTGAGCCAACGTACTTCTACTATAACCAGTATCACAACCAGACGGACTGGACGGATGAAGTGTATGAGAATGCTTTCTCGCAGAACTACGGCATTAACGTACAGGGTGGTGATGATGCCGCCTCCTACAATCTGTCTGTCGGCTATTCTCTGGGTAACAGTACGCTGAAGAAGAATGACTATTCGCGTTTCAACATGCGACTGAACTCCGATATCATCATCACGCGTAAGCTCGACGTACGCTTCGATGCATCCTATAGTGATGTGGACCGTGGCCTGCGTGATGACGGTGCTCCCATGGATCCGCTTGGGACGGTCATCACGTCTCCGGGCTTCATCGCCCTGGCCAAGGCGCCGTTCTTGTCACCCTATGCTTTTGACAAGCATGGTAACATTAGTCACTATCTGGCTGAGGCCGATGACTATCTTGAGGGTAAGTTCCAGGGACGCGGACGACTGGCCAATCCTGTGAGTATCATCGAACATGGTGAAGGCAAGAACCGAAACTCTTTCGGAAACCGTCTTGTTATGTTTGCCATCACACCGAAATACCAGTTTAACCGCCATCTTAGCCTGAGCGAGCACTTTACGCTGGGACTGGTGAACACCAATGAGAATTACTACTTGCCCATTCAGGGTGTGCCGACGTTCGTCGTCGATGGTCTTGACGAGGGAACGACCTTGCAGAACATAGCCCAGAGTCAGGCTTACAGCCAGACGGCCATCCAGAGTGACACGCGACTGTCATGGACGAATCAGTATGACGCCCATGGTATTGCCGTGAAAGCGGGCGTCCGCTATCTGAGCAATGACTATAAGCAGACCTCACAGCGCGGATACAACTCCGGTAACGACAAAACGCCGAACATGTCGACATCGTTGCGCTTCAAGAGTACCTGGGGCGCTGATGACAAGACACGCGAGATTGCTTGGTATGCACTGGCCGACTATAACTATGCCCAGCGCTTCTATGTCAATGCTGGCATGTCGGCACAGGCGTCTTCCCGCTTTGGCGATGATGTTTCGGGCCTGAAGCTCGGTGGCGTGGTCTGGGGACTCTTCCCCAGTGTCGAAGGCGCCTGGGTGCTGACCAACGAAAAGTGGCTGGCTGGTGTGAAGGGCATCGACTACCTACGCCTTAATGTCGGCTTTGACATCACGGGTAACGATGATATCGACTACACGGCTTCGCGCTCTTACTTCATTGCCAAGCGCATGCTAAGTGAGGGTGCTACGGGCAAGGTGATTGGTAATATTGGCAATACGGACCTGAAGTGGGAGACGACGAACCGACTGACGGCCGGTATCGAAGGCAACTTCATCGGTAACCGCCTGAACGTACGGTTTAATGTGTTCAAGGGCTGGACGTCTAACCTCCTATCCCTGCGCCAACTGGCATGGACCAGTGGGTTGAAGGAGAACTGGAGTAACGACGGTAAGCTGGAGAATGCCGGTTTCGACATCAGTGCCGGTGCCAAACTGCTGGCTACAAAGAACTTTACATGGGAAATGGGCCTGTCAGCCGGACATTATAAGAATAAGGTGACCGCACTGCCGGATAATAACCGTCCTATCGAAACGGATATCTACAACGCAACAGTCCTCACTCAGGTGGGTAGTCCAGTTGGCCTTTTCTATGGCTGGCGTGTCGATGGCGTCTATGCTACGACGGCTGAAGCCCAGGCAGACGGTCACTATGTGCTGAAGCAGAATGGCGACCGTGCCTATTTCGAGGCTGGTGATGTCCGCTTCCAGGATTTGGATGGCAACGGCCTGATTGACGAGGCCGACCGTGTCGTGATTGGCGACCCCAACCCCGATGTGTATGGTAATATCTACACCACGCTAAGCTATAAGCAGTTCACGCTACATGCCGTGATGAACTACTCGCTGGGTAATGATATCTATAACTACCAGCGTTCACTGCTGGAGGGTGGCAGCTTGTTCCTGAACCAGACAACGGCAATGAACAACCGCTGGAACACGGAGGGTCAGGTTACCGACATCCCTCGTGTAGCCTATACGGACCCCATGGGTAATTCCCGTTTCAGCAATCGCTGGATAGAGGACGGAAGCTATCTGCGCCTGAGTAGTGTGACCTTGAGCTACCATGTGCCCATCCAAAGCACGTACCTGCAGGGTATCACCATTTGGGGCAACGCCTCTAATCTCTTTACGGTGACCAGATATCTGGGAAGCAATCCTGATTGTGCTATGACAGGTGGTATATTGACACAGGGTATTGACCGCGGTCTCCTTTCGGCAGGCCGTTCGTTCTCACTCGGTGTGAACATTAACCTGTAAAACAATAAGCAATAAACGTTAAACGATAAATATTGAAAAGAATGAAAAAGCTATCAATTATAAAGAAGATGACCAATGCAATAACGGTTATTGGTTGTTGTTTATTGGTTATTGGAATGGGAGCATGTAGTGATATGCTTGAGACCAAGTCGGAGCTGGTGGAGTTCGAGAAGGATAACACCCTGAACCATCCTACAGACTCTGTCTATAGCGTGCTTGGTATCATTAACCGCATGCAGCTGATTGCAGACCGCGTCGTCCTTCTGGGTGAAGTCCGCAGCGACCTTGTTGCTCCGACCGAGGCTGCTTCGGCCGACTTGAAGCGCCTGTCTGCCTTTGACTTCTCGCAGGACAATAAGTATAACCGCGTCAGCGACTACTATGCAGTCATCAACAACTGTAACTACTACCTGGCACATGTCGACACGGCACTGCAGCGTCGCGGACGTACGCTCTTTATGTACGAGTATGCTGCAGTCAAGGCCTTCCGTGCCTGGACCTACTTGGAACTTGTGAAGAACTACGGACAGGTGCCCCTTGTCACTGAGCCGGTGATGACTGAGCGTGAGGCTTCCTTGGCTGCCAATAGTAATCTGCTTGGCATCAAGGAAATCTGTAACTACTTCATTGACGACCTGACACCCTATGCGTTGACAGACCTTCCGAACATTGGCGCTATCGGCAATTGGGACACGCAGTATTTCTTTATTCCGATGCGTGCCCTGCTGGGTGACCTGTGTCTCTGGGCTGATCGCTATGAAGAGGCTGCACGTTGGTATAACAGCTATCTGAACGATAAGGAAGAACCCATCGAGTTGAACTATTCCAGCCGCATCCGCTGGACCAGTCCCACGGACTTCCAGCGTCCCTCCAATGGCTATAGTGTGACCACGACGCGTGAGGCACTGACCTTCATTCCCATGGAGAGCCGTGTCTTTGACGGAACGGTGAGCGACTTGAAGAATATCTTCTGCTCCACCCTTGAGAATAACTACTATTTCCAGGTGACACCATCGGCTGGTATGCGTCGTCTGTCGGCCGACCAGATTTACTGCATGGAGTACAAAACGTCAACGGAGACGGATACCATCTACGTGCCTCGTGAGACACTGTCTGACCAGCTGATGGCTGGCGATCTCCGCCTCTATGCCAACTATGAAGAGTCGGCACGTAGCGGTCAGGATGCCTATTCTGAGTATTCGTCTGTCTCGCAGACAATCTCGAAAATATGGCAAAACCGTGTGACGACCTACCGTCGTACCATGATTTATCTGCGTTATGCTGAGGCACTTAACCGTGCCGGTCTGCCCCAGTCGGCTTTTGCCGTCCTGAAGTACGGATTGTGCAAGGATAATATTGCTGAGTACGTGGATAGTCTGGAGCAGGTAAAGGCAGGTAGTCTCATTGCCTTTGATGCCACCACTTTCACCCGTGAAACGACCATCGGTATTCATTCTCGTGGATCCGGTGAATCGCAAGCCAACGCCTTCTATACGTTGCCGATGCCTGCCAGTCAGCTGGCCACACGTCAGGATACCATCAACTACCAGATTCCTCTGGTTGAGGACATGATTGTCACTGAGATGGGACTTGAGGGCGCTTTTGAGGGCTATCGTTTCTATGACCTGATGCGTGTAGCACTGCGCCGTGGTGATCCCTCTTATCTGGCAACCCCGATTGCACGTCGTCTCGGTGAGACCGATGAGGCTCTGCGCACGTTGCTGATGGATACCAGTAACTGGTTCTTGCCTCTCCGATGAAAAAGATAATCACTTGATCAATGCTTGCGCTGGCCTCTCAAATTGAGGTCAGCGCTGCTGTTTTATATGACATTTGTATCTGCAGATTGTCAGAAGGTTGCATCGTGAGGTTTTTTCGATAGATTAGATAAAAAAACAGAAATAAACGAAACGTGTGAAAAAACCACTTTCATAGAAAAAGCATAACTTTGCGGCAGAAATGAAAGTTTAGAGTAGTTATTAGTAATTAGTTATTTAGTTAGTAGTTAGTAGTCAAATTTTTGTTGTATATTAGTTATGGTAAAACTAATGAATGCGGCTGTCTGTATGAGATATATCGACAGCCGCATTGTTTTTTATGTCCATTTTGTAAGTCTATAGGTCGGTTAAAACTGTAAAAAGCGAAAAAAATATCAAAAAATGATGGTAGATAAGCAAATATTTGGTATCTTTGCCGATGTTTTAATATTTTACCATAATGAGACGACTACTACTACTTACTGCATATTTGTTATTTTGTGTCATTTTGTTTGCACAGACGGCTCATTTCATTCCGTCTGATCGTTTTTCCAGTAGCTTGATTTCTGACGTGGCGCAAGACCGTCAGGGTTCAATGTGGGTAGCAACTGATTATGGCCTCAATCGCTTTGACGGCTATCACTTCCAGACTTTCCTTCACGATGAAAACGACAAGACGTCGTTGCAGGCAAACGTGATTGTAAAATTGTTCTGTGATCGTGAGGGGCGTTTCTGGGTGGGAACCAACCGCGGACTTGACCGTTTCGATGCAGCATGTGAGTCGTTTGTACATTATTCTTTCCCGAATCAGTTGACCCCTCGTGTCAGTACCATCCTTCAGCGCCATGACGGCACCATACTGGTAGGAACAGATGGCTATGGTGCTTTCTCGTTGGGTGATGACCAGAAGCTTCATCCTTTTTCCATGCAGAAGACAGATCAGTATTTTACCAATTTCTTCGAGGATTCACGGGGGCGCCTATGGAAGAGTGGCTTTGATGATCATATTGCCATGCGTAACGGACAGGATGTGCAACAGTTCCGCTCGACGGTAGGAATTCCACAAGACTTTATTGAGCTCGACGGTGAGTTGCTGATACTCTGTCTCCATGGCTTTATGTCCTTCCGTAACGGCATAATGAAACCGGCTGATATCGATATGTCTGCAGTCAAGGGCAAGGATATCGTTTTTACGACTTTTGCGGCCAACAACGAAGGCGTCATCTATGTCGGTACCCGCGGACAGGGACTCTATCGAATTTCTGCTGACCGCCCGCGTCGTTTGGAACGTGTGAACGTCGATGCCTTTGGACTGAATGCAAATACTGCGATGGTCGGCTCTGCTTTCTTCGACCGGCATGGCAACCTTTGGCTTGGTTGCCAGCAGAAGGGTTTGTTGATGGTTCCGTCGCGTCCGGTACAATTCAAGAATTGGTCATTTGAGGCTCAGGGTATCCGACTCGGTTCACCTCTTTCGTCTGTGTGTGAGGGCGATGGTGATGTCGTGTGGTGCACGGTCCGGGGTGTCGGCGTCTATGGCTTTAACAACGATGGTCATGTGATTGCTCATCCCTCTGCGCCCGATGCGGTTGAGTTCATCTATCGGGATAACCGCCATAACTACTGGGTGGGCACTAACGATGGTCTTTATGCATACGAGCCCCTGACAGGTAAGTCTCAGCTGAAGGCGTCGTTTGAGTGCGACAAGTTCTATGACATGACGTGTGATGACAGAGGTAACCTCTATATCTCGACTTTCGCATACGGATTCTGTGTATATAACCCCGAGTCGGGCAAACTGGTCAATCATAACTTCTATGAGAAGATGGACGAGAAGCGAGGACGCCTGTGTAACAACTGGATTATGAGTCTGTCGCCCGATCATCAGGGAAACATCTGGATGGGTACGGCCTCAGGGGTGTGCTGCTATGATTACCGCAATGACAGTTTTAAGTCTCAGGGCTGGAATTCGTTGCTCGATGGCGTTGTCTGTTTCGAAGTGTGTGAACTGCATGCCGGACAATTGCCTGACGGACGGCAGCTTAATGGTTGTATCGCCATCGGTACGGAAGAAGGTCTCTATCTGTATGACCGTAAAGCGAAAAAGGCCGAAGTGTTCCCCGGTAGCGAACAATTACGCAACAAGGCCGTCAGTTACATCGTTCAGTCTAATGATGGTGATATCTGGTGTTCCACGTCCATGGGTATCTGGCAGTACTCGCAAAGCAGCCATACCTTCATCGGACACGTCAATGGAAATGGCCTGATACAGAAGGAATACCTCTATGGCGTAGGAATGCATACAGACAACGATGTGGTGTTCTTCGGCCATAATGATGGACTGGTGGTCTTTCAGCCGGCACGCGTCAAGGAGAGTCATCCGTCGCTTGACCCATTGCAGTTAACGGCCTTCTATGTCGGCAATCAGGCTGTCACGGCCTGCTCAGTCCTTAACGATGTTCAAGTTACCGATTGTGCTGTCTCTGAGAGCGAATCGTTTACGCTGAGCTATCTTGACCATACCATCACCCTGGCCTTCTCGCAACTGAACTTTGAGAACCCGACCAATGTGACCTATGAGTATAAAGTGAATGATGGTACCTGGATTCGCAATCCCGAGGGTAAGAACGAGATTACCCTTGGACATTTGCAGCCAGGAACCTATAAGATTACGGTGCGTGCCTTGCAAGGCAATGACTTCACGCCAGAAAAGACCATCACGGTGACGGTTAAGGCACCTTGGTACAGCTCGGGTCTCGCGTACCTTATATATATATTAGCGGCTCTATCGCTCATGGGCTTCGCTGCCTGGAGTTACCGCCGTCGTGCCCACCGCCGTATGGACGAGGAGAAGATGAAGTTCCTGATTAATGCTACGCACGATATCCGCTCGCCGCTGACGCTTATCATGTCTCCGCTGCAGAACTTGAAGCGTCGTCTTGATACAGCTCAGACTGATGCCCATCGTGATATCGATACGATAGAACGTAATGCTCAGCGTATCCTGAATCTGGTGAACCAGATTCTTGACGTGCGTAAGATTGACAAGCAGCTGATGAGCCTGCACTGTCAGAAGACGGATTTTGTCGCATTCGCGCGCAGTATCTATAAGATGTATGAGTACAATGCTCAGGAACATCATATCCAGTATGTGTTCAATAGTGGTAGTTTGGAAAGCCTGGATGTCTGGTTGGACCGCGGCCAGTTCGACAAGGTCATCACCAATTTGCTGTCAAATGCGTTTAAGTATAGCGTAGAAGGTGGAACCATTGAGATGCGCGTGTATAAGGACGACCAAAATGCTATGCTTGAAGTCCTGGATACGGGTATGGGACTTGATAATGACAACTTGAAACATATTTTTGAACGCTTCTATCAGGGCAGTAACTCGCGACGTCTGCATGTGAATGGAACAGGTATCGGTTTGAATCTCTGTAAGATGATCGTTGACCTGCATCATGGTGGTATTGTGGCACATAACCGTACGGATGGTCAGCGTGGAGCCTCGTTTGTTGTTTCCCTGCCATTGGGCAATGAACACCTGAAACCAGAGGAAATTGAGGAGGATTTGGAGGTCAATGAGGCTGCTGCCGCTCCTGCCGCCCAAGGCGCAGGTAAGAGTCGAGTGCTCATTGTCGATGACGATGAGGAGATAGGCAAGTATATCTCAACGGAACTTGGCCGTTATTACAAGTTCACTATGTGTTCCAATGGTCGCGATGGCCTTAAGGAGCTACTAACAAACGAATATGATCTAGTACTTTCTGATGTGATGATGCCCGAGATGGATGGTTTTACCATGCTGCGTATGATTAAGACCAATATCAATATCAGTGATATTCCCGTCATCATGCTGACCTCCAAGGCCGATGTGGGTAACCGTCTGGAGGGTCTTGAGCGTGGGGCTGATGCATTCTTGGCGAAGCCTTTCGATATGGAGGAGTTGCATTTGAACATTGAGAACCTGATACATGGTCGCCAGCGTTTGAAAGGCAAGTATTCGGGTGCCCAGCAGCAGGCCGAGCGTGTGGAGCAACCGCAGGTGAAGGGCAATGACGAGCTGCTGATGGAGCGCATTATGAAGGCTATCAACAAGAACCTCTCCGACAGTGACTTCAATGTCGATATGCTAACGCAGGAGGTAGGTATCAGCCGTGCACAGCTCCATCGTAAGATGAAGGAGATGACGGGCATCTCTACCAGTGAGTTCCTGCGTAACATCCGTCTTGAGCAGGCTGCCCGATTGTTGCGTGAACAGAAAATCAATGTCACGCAGGTGGCTTATACGGTGGGATTTTCCAACTTGGCCCATTTCTCTACCATCTTCCGTAAGCACTTTGGTATGGCGCCTTCCGAATACGCTGAGAAAGCGGCGGAAAGATAAAATCCAAACCAAATGAGACGATTTTACAAATCTGAAACCTTATGAAACAAACAATAAAGCCCTTCTCGCCGAAGGGCTTTACCTTTGCAATCGTTTTTATGATCGCTTTGAGATAGAATTATTTATATATGTATTCAGTATTAACTTAAAACATTATGCAAATGAAAGTATTTACGAAATGGTTGCTTTCGTTCGTTCTGCTCTGTGTGGCAGGCGTTGCGAATGCAGGTGATTTTGTGTTGGGTCAGGAGCTGACGACCATCGCGGACCTTGAGGACGAGACGTTTGTCATCGTCAGCAAGATTGACGGTAAGGCCATCTATGGCTCTGGAGCTCAGAACCTGGGCTTTGACCCCGTAGCAACCGCTCTGGCCAGCACCACAACTGTGGGTTGGCGTATTGAGGAGGTTGACGGCGGTTATCTGTTCCGTGCCATCACTCCCAGCGGTGATGAGTATAATATCTGGGGCAATCCCGGTTATCTGAACTCACAGCCCGCCTCTGGTGGTTGCTGCTTCATCCTTGGTATCAATGGTGGAGATGGTGCTTATACTTATGGTCAGGACCTTGAGAATGGTGCTCTGTGGAATCTGGAGTATGAGGCCGGTAAGGGCTTCGCCTTAAAGAATGTAGGTACTGGTTTCTATATGAACAGCAACGATGCCGCCAAGTACGAGACTCCCATCTACTGGTCGTTCTATCAGCTGAAGGAGAAGGAGACCCCGACGGTTGGTTGGACCAATGTCCTTACCAATGGTGACTTGGAGGGTAACGAAACAAGTAGTTTTGCTATCGCTTTCAATGCTACGAAGGATGCCGACTACTATGAGGATGTCGTCATTACACCGGGTGCCGGTGTTGACGGTAGCCGTGGTCTGAAGTTCGAGTCTATGGACAACGCTCCTGAGACTTGGTCTACTCAGTTCTTCGTCTGCGTACCTGAGAAGCTGCCCGAGGGAACCAAGTGGAAGATTCAGTTCGACGCTCGTGCCGACCGTGCCGCTACGATTACGACCAGTGCTCAGGGTACGCCCCGTGACTGGCATGGTGGTGGTATCACCCCCGACATCCAGGTCACTTCTGACTGGGATACTTATACCTACAGTGGTACACTCAGCGCTGACTTCGCTCAGAATGGTGGTTTCGGTAGCATGGCTTTTGACCTGAACCAGGATAAGGAGGAGTCGAACACGTTCTACTTCGATAACTTCACCTTCGAGATTTATAAGATTGGTACCACCGCTCAGTTCGAGATGGACCTGATTCAGCTCGACTTCGGTTATGAGACCAACATTACCGACCTTGTGAAGGCTACTGGCAAGAAGCGCATCATCTTCCCCGAGGGTACTATTACCGTGAAGGTAGGTGGTAAGGAAGTCAACATCATCTCTGTTGAGGGTTATGAGGACGGCCGCTTCTACATCTTCGTTGAGGATCAGATTGACGAAACCGCTGAGGTTGTCGTTTCGTTCAAGAATCCTACTGCCGCTGCTTATCAGCTGAAGTACACGTCAGGTCCCGATGCCGGTAAGGTTATTGAGGATTATGAGGGTACTGCTGTTCACAACGCTGACATCTATACCGATGATGCATATCCTTACACTATGGCTACTCCTACTGTGATTGCTGCAGAGCCCGAGAACGGTTCGTTCAACCTGCCCAACAGCATCAAGGAGTTCAAGTTCAAGTTCGATAACAAGATTGACTGTAAGGCTCTCGTTGCTACTCTGAACAAGGAGTCGCTGAAGGTGACGCCTGCTGATGGTTTCGCACAGGAGATCACTCTGACCCGTACCGGTACTGGTGACCTGGCTACTGGCGAGTACACACTCACGATGACGAAGATCTATCCTGAGGAGATGATGGATAAGAGCATCTTCGGTGAGGAAGTGTATACCTATTATATTGGTAAGAAGGATGCTGATCCTACTGATGTTGAGAAGGTCATTGTTGAGACCGCTGCATTTGACAACTGTAGTAATGGTGGTATTCCCGAGGGTTACCTCGTGAACTTCAACGGTGAGGAGCGTACGGCTGGCAATAGCTACAGTTCTGGTGCTCGTTTGTTCGACTTCAGCAATGGTACCGACTTCAAGAAGGGTCTCTACTATCGTGAGGGCTTCGTTGAGTACGGTGTGGTTGACGGCTACGAGCTGAACCTCGAGGCTGGCAAGTCCTATACCATCAGCTTCAACACCGCTATGTGGAAGTCAAATGGTAAGTACACCAACTTCCAGATCTTGAATGAGAGTGAGGAAATTCTCGTCGAGAAGCTGATTGAGAACCAGTGCGATGTCAATGGTGACCAGAGCTACAAAGTTGCTGGTACAACCAAGACGTCTGTTCGCTTCGTACCTGAGGAGAGCGGTAAGTTCTTCCTGAAGTGGATTGCTGCCGATCAGGATGGTAACCAGGCTTACAGCGAGGTGCTGCTGGCTAACCCGATGGTGAAGTACATCCCCAATGTTCCTGGTATTGAGTACATCAACCTGCTGAAGGCTGCTCTTGACAATGCCAAGGCTGTCCTCGAGGCTAACTCTGATGCACGTTACAGTGGTCCTGCATACGATGCTTTGGATGCTACCATCAAGAAGTATGAGGCTGAGAGCGCTGACTACACCGCTCCTTCTAAGTACGAGGCTGCTGCTAAGGCTCTTGATGAGGCCGCTGCAACCATGACCAAGCACCACGATCTCATCGCTACTTACGATCCGCTGCCCGCACAGGGCCAGGAGATTCTTGACATCAACGCCGAGAAGAAGTTCGCTAAGACCGATATCTACAAGAACCTGGAGACAACTGTCGCCAAGTACTCTGAGAAGAAGACCGAGACGATTATCGACGAGACGACCGGTGAGACCACCGAGGTTGTTGAGGTGATCGTGAAGGAGCTGAAGGACGACGATGAGCTGCAGGCTGCTGTTGACGATCTGACCAAGTACATCAACCTGGCTAACCAGATGTTCACCGAAGGAGCTTCTAAGGTTGGTGACTGGAGTTCTACCCGTACCGGTTATGCCGTGCTGGTTGACCGCATCCGTCAGGGTGTTGAGGTTCTGAAGGAGCTGGGCGTTGCCGAGGACGATCCTATGATTGTTGAGGCTGAGAACGCACTCGCTGATGACGAGTCGATTGCTAACGCTCTGAAGCAGCGCATCACAGGTATCGTTTACAAGAACCTGAGCACTGAGGAGGGTTACAATGAGATGTTCGCTGAGGTTATCGATGAGGAGACTCTCGAGAGCAGCACGACGAGCTATAACATGACAGTATTCGTTAAGAACCCGAACATTTACAAGCAGAGTGATGGTAATGGCCATCAGGAAGGCGCTGTTCCTGGATGGAACGTCGTTAGTGGCCGTGGCTTCAGCACAGGTTGGAATGAGTATGGTTCTGCAGAGGTTCCTGTTGACTGTATGTTCTCTAACTGGGGTGGTAGCTTCACCGTCTACCAGACGATTGAGGATCTGCCCGCAGGTCTCTACAAACTCCAGGCTGCTTATGGTGAGCGTATGGGTGAGGACGAGGCTGCTGATGCCCTCGATGGAACTTGCTTCTATGCTAAGACCTCTGACTATGCTGAGGATGATTCAATCTATGTTGAGGCTCTTCGTATTGGCCAGTCCTTCCCCGAGATCGGTGGTAATGGCACTGTGGAGATTGAGGATGTTGAGGTCGTTGACGGTTTCCTGACCCTTGGCGTTCAGGCTGGTCCTAACTCACATGTGTTCTTCAACGAGGTTAAGATTCTGCTCACGGGCAGTGCCGATGGCTTCGACTATGCCAAGGCATACGAGGACTATGCTGCTGCCATCGACGTGACTGAGGCTCGTCCGACAAAGGTTCGCGCTATTGAGCTCTATGATCTCAATGGTCGTCGCATCCACTCGGCCCGCCAGGGTGTTGCCATCGTGAAGAAGTACATGAGCGACGGCACCGTCCGCACGGAAAAGGTCATTAAGAAGTAAAAATATTCTATCAACTATTTCATGAAAGTTTGCGGGCAGGCATGCGTGAGCATGTTTGCCCGCTTTTCTTTTCCCATTATTGATACAAATCGAAACGTATCAGATACATCTACGTAGGGCAGATTTTGCATTCTTTTGTTACCTTTGCACCATATAACCAATACAACCGAAAATGAAAAGAGTATTACTGTTCTTTGCTGCCGCTATGCTTCTGGTTGGCAGCCTTCATGCAACCATTAAGAATCCCATGCTCTGGGCTGATGTACCTGATCCGGATGTGATCCGCGTCGGTGATACATTCTATCTTGTCTCTACCACCATGCACCTGATGCCGGGCGCTCCTGTCATGGCATCGAAGGATCTGCAAAACTGGGAGACCGTCGGCTATATCTTCGACAAGCTGACCGACTCGCCTAAGTACGATATGCAGGAGGGAACGGTCTATGGCCGTGGGCAGTGGGCCACCTCGCTGAAGTACCACGAAGGAAAGTTCTGGGCACTGCTGGCCCCCAACGAGGCTGGTGCCATGGGCGACACCTATATCTTTACGGCTCCGAAGGCTGAGGGCCCTTGGACCATTCACTCACGTCTGCGCCATTTCCATGACGCTACGCTGTTCTTCGATGATGATAGCACACCTTACGTGTTTTTCGGTACAGGTGAGATGTGCCAACTGACACCCGACCTGAAAGGTGTGGTCGATGGATCTCTCCGTCATTACTTCCAACGCGAGGAAGATGAGCGCGGTCTGCTTGAGGGTACGCGTGTCATCAAACATAATGGTACCTACTATGCCCTGCTTATCTCTCATGTCTTTGCCCCTGGCCGTCATCGTCGTGAGGTGTGCTACCGTACCAAGGACTTGAATGGCGTGTGGGAGAAGAACACCATTCTGGAGAGCGACTTCGGCGGGTTCTCATATCTGGCCCAGGGTACTATTGTCGATACCGAGGAGGGAGATTGGTATGGCATCATGTTCCAGGACCGTGGCGGTGTGGGCCGTGTGTTGACACTATCGCCCGTCCGATGGATTGACGGCTGGCCGCAGTTAGGCGACGAGAATGGTAAGGTGCCCGAGACCATGCGCCCATACAAGAGCGGCATGCCTGCGACATCTATCGTAAAGAGCGATGACTTCTCGGGCGAGAAGCTTGGATTGCACTGGCAGTGGAACCACAACCCCATCGACAAGGCGTGGAGTTTGAATGAGCGTCCCGGCTTCCTGCGTCTGAAAACCAGCCGAGTGGTGCCTAATCTCTATCTGGCTCCCAACACGCTGACGCAACGCATGGAGGGACCAACCTGCAGTGGTTACATCCGTATAGACCTGTCAAAGATGAAGGATGGCGATTGTGCTGGTCTGGCAGCCTTCAATGGCGACAGTGGCGTGCTGACGATTAAAAAACTTGGTAAGAAGCTTGTCCTTGAGATGAGTGAGCAGAAGGTGAGCCTCACCGAGCGTGAGAAGGCTGTGACGGATGTTGAAGAGAAGGTTATCGAGCGTGTATCTTTCCCCTCTAAGCTCTCCACTCTCTACCTGAAAATTTCCGGTGACTTCCAGCCCGGTCATGGTGACGCCGCCAACTTCTATTATAGCCTTGATGGTGAGCAATGGACTAACATTGGCACCGAGAACTACCGCATGGTGTTCGATTACCGCCGCTTCTTCATGGGCTCCAAGTTTGCCATCTTCAACTATGCTACGAAGAAGGCCGGCGGCTATGTAGACGTCGATACCTTTGTCTATGAAGTCAGTGAAAAGTAATGAAAGTATATAGTGTTATGAGAAAGAAACTATTGTTGTTAGGCTTGTTGGCGGCTACGATGTCTGCCACAGCACAGAATCCCTTTGTGCAGACTTGGTGTACCTCTGACCCGGCACCACTGGTCGTTGGTGACCGTATGTATGTCTATACCGGTCACGATGAGGATGGTGCCGACTTCTTCTGGATGCAGGAGTGGCGTGTTTACTCCTCTGCCGACATGGTTAACTGGACCGACCATGGTTCACCCCTCGCCCTGGAGTCCTTCTCCTGGGCTGACGACCGTGCCTGGGCCAGTCAGACTATCGAGCGCGATGGCAAGTTCTATTGGTACATCTGTGCACATTCCCGTCTGTCTAATGGCATGGCCATTGGCGTGGCTGTCAGCGATTCGCCTACGGGCCCTTTCCGCGATGCGATAGGACGACCGTTGTTCGAGAATGGCTCGTGGGATCACATTGACCCGACGGTGATGATTGATGATGATGGCCAGGCTTGGCTTATGTGGGGCAATCCTCAGGTGTACTATCTGAAGCTAAACCGTGACATGATCTCCTATGAGGGTGAACTGGGTAAGCTGCCAATGACAGAAGAGGCCTTCGGCGGTCCGATGATGAAGGAGCGTGAGAAGGGTAAGCAGTACAAGGACTCGTATGTAGAGGGACCGTGGCTGATGAAAGCTCCCAAGATAGGCGGAAAGTCAGGGAAGTCCGGAGCTCCTGACCAGCCCGGCTACTACCTGCTTTATGCCGCTGGCGGCGTGCCCGAGCATATCTCCTATAGCACAGCCCCCTCACCCACGGGTCCTTGGACCTATGCTGGCGAGATTATGCCACTCTGCGATACGAAGTCATTCACAAACCACTGCGGCGTGGCCGACTTCAAGGGTCACTCCTATTTCTTCTACCATACCGGTAAACTTCCCAATGGCGGCGGCTTCGGCCGTAGTGTTGCCGTCGAGGAGTTTAAGTACAATGCTGATGGTAGCTTCCCTACCATCCTGCCCACCGATGAGGGCGTGGCTCCTGTGGCCACCTTCGATCCCTTCCGCAAGGTAGAGGCTGAGACGATGGCTTTTTCGCGTGGTGTGAAGACCGAACAGAACAATGAGGTGGGGGTCTATGTCACGGACATTCACAATGGTGACTATATTAAACTGCAGAACGTAGCCTTTGGAAAGAAGGTTCCCCGTACGTTCATTGCCCGTGTGGCCAGTGGTCTACGCGGCGGTCAGATAGAGGTACGCCTCGACAGTCTCTCAGGAAAACTACTTGGCACGCTGAATGTGCCGGGCACTGGCGGTTGGGAGAAGTGGCAGACGTTGACACTTGACTTGGACTATTCCACCCTTACCGACCTGAATGCTCCCACACGTACCATTTCTGGTCTTGACCTGCCCGCTGCTGCCGACCTCTACCTCGTGTTCAAAGGTCGCAAGGGGCCGAAGCTCTTTAACTTCGACTGGTGGGAGATGCGAGGATTGGAGCAGGTGAACATGCCGCTCTTCCAGACTAAGTACACGGCTGATCCGTCTCCGCTGGTCGTCGGCGACACCTTATTCTTATATACGTCACACGATGCATCGCCTGAGGATATCCCCGATTTGAACGAGAAAAATGCCGCCGGTTTCTTTATGTACGACTGGCTGTTGTGGTCGACTACCGATATGGTCAACTGGACGGAGCACGGAGCTGTGGCCTCTCTGAAGGAGTTCTCATGGCGATCGCGTGATAATGGTGCCTGGGCTATTCAGACCGTCGAGCGTGACGGCAAGTATTATCTCTATGCTCCGCTGCATGGTCATGGTATCGGCGTGCTTGTAGCCGACTCGCCCTATGGCCCGTTCAAAGATCCTCTCGGTGAGCCGCTCGTCTGGCAAAAGGAGCACTGGGACGATATCGATCCCACTGTCTTTACTGATGATGACGGACAGGCTTATATGTACTGGGGCAACCCCCATGTCTATTACACCAAACTAAATAAAGACATGATTTCGACTCAGGGCGATATCTATGTGTTAAACCCCGCGGATGGTGTGATGCGCCCTGTTAAGGAGGAAGGTTCCAAGATCAATCTCCGTGCACCATGGAGCGAGAAGGCCAAATGGACGGTGAAGAACTATCAAGAAGGACCGTGGCTCTACAAACGTAATGGAAAGTACTATCTCAGCTACGCCACTACCTGCTGTCCCGAGGCCCTCGGCTATGCTATGAGCGACTCGCCCACAGGTCCCTGGGAATGGAAGAACTACATCATGAGTCCTACTCAGCGAGACCGTGGCAATCACCCTGGTATCTGCGACTTCAAGGGTCATTCCTATGTTTTTGGTCAGAACTATGACCTGATGCACCTCGAGACTTTTGAGCACCACGAGCGCCGTGCTGTCTCGGCTCAGGAGATCACTTACAATGCCGATGGCACGATTCAGGAGATTCCCTACTGGCTCGACCAGCAGCCTATGAAGCAGTTGCATTGGCTCAATCCCTACCGTCGTGTAGAGGCGGAGACCATGAACTGGGGTTTCGGTCTGAAGTCGGCTAAGATGGGTATTGAGAATACCGGCGTGGTAAAGGATATGCCTGAGTCTACCGGTAAGCGCAATATGTATATCTTTGATCTCAACGACGGTGAGTATATCCGCTTGCGTGGTGTTGACTTCGGTCAGAAGGGTGCCAAGTCATTTGCCATCACAGCTGCCGCCACGGGTACGGCTACCGTAAGCTTGCGCCTCGACAGTCAGGAAGGTCCTGTCGTCGGTACGGCTGTCATCAAGTCAACTGGTTCGGTCGAGAAGTACCGTCCGTTCACAACCGCGGTGAAGGGAGCCTCTGGCGTTCACGACCTCTATATCTGTTTTGAAAAGACGCAGGGCGATGTCCGTCTGGACTACTGGCAGTTCAAGTAACTATTTCAACTGTTAAACAATACACAAATGAAACGCAATTATCTGATGATGCTGCTGGCAGGTCTCCTGATGGCCCTGCCTTGCAGCATGTCTGCCCAGAAGAGGGCGACAACCAAGAAGAAGGCAGTAGCCGAGCAGGTGAAGCCTGCTGATGAGAACTTTTATATTTTCCTCTGCTTCGGTCAGTCAAACATGGAGGGAGCAGCACGTCCCGAAGCCGCTGACGTGGCCAGTCCCGGTCCCCGCTTCTTGCTGATGCCCGCCGTGGACTTCCCGGAAAAAGGCCGTAAAATGGGCGAGTGGTGTGAGGCCACGGCGCCCCTATGTCGTCCCAACACCGGTTTGACCCCTGCCGATTGGTTCGGACGTACCCTCGTGGCCTCGTTGCCCGAGAATATCAAGGTTGGTGTTATCCATGTTGCCATTGGCGGTATTGATATCAAGGGCTTTTTGCCCGACAGCATCAAGGAGTACGCTGAGAAGAAGGCTCCAGGTTGGATGAAAGGCATGCTGGCAGCCTATGACAACAACCCCTACGAGCGCCTGGTCACATTGGCTAAAAAGGCACAGAAGGATGGTGTTATCAAGGGCATTCTGATGCATCAGGGTGAGACCAATACTGGTGATCCGAAGTGGGCTGGCATGGTGAAGCAGGTGTATGAGAATCTCTGTGGCGACCTTCAGCTGAAGCCTGAGGAGGTGAACCTCTACGTGGGCAACATTGTTCAGGCAGGTGGCAAGGGCGTCTGCATCGGCTGTAAGAAGCAGATTGACGAGCTGCCGCAGACCATCCATACCTGTCAAGTCATTTCCAGCGACGACTGTACCAATGGTCCAGACCGCCTGCACTTCGATGCTGCCGGCTATCGTGAGCTTGGCTGTCGCTATGGTGAGGCTGTAGCCCGCCACCTCGGTTTCGAACCCAAGCGTCCGAAGGACATGCCTGTGGCCAAGAAGATCGAGGTGCCCGCCGATGCTGTCATCGCTGAGACCGTGATTCCCGGTAATGAGTTCCCGAAGGTTGACAAGGAGCATCGTGCCTACTTCCGCATTCAGGCTCCGGAGGCTCGCAAGGTCATCGTTGATATCTGCAATAAGAAGTACGAGATGCAGCCCGACGGTAAGGGTGGCTTCATGGCCGTTACCGACCCACTACCTGTTGGCTTCCACTATTACTATATGAACATCGATGGCGTGAACTTTGTCGATCCTGCATCCGAGACGTTCTTCGGCTGCAACCGCGAGTCGGGTGGTATCGAGATTCCCGAGGGTCCCGAGGGCGATTACTACCGTCCGCAGCAGGGCATCGCCCACGGTCAGGTGCGTAGCATTTACTATCACAGTCCCAATTCGAAGTTTGGTGAGTGGCGTCACGCATTAGTATATACACCAGCAGAGTACGAACTGGCCAAGAACGCCAAGAAGCGTTACCCCGTGCTTTATCTGCAGCACGGCATGGGT
>Ga0247611_10004059_pt1 | contig 20737 bp, 16 predicted proteins | sample 177DNAGHGhighgp2_FD_192422 | JGI IMG/M metagenome (GOLD analysis project Ga0247611, IMG submission 192422) | Sheep rumen microbial communities from Palmerston North, Manawatu-Wanganui, New Zealand - 1770 DNA GHGhigh gp2 | ecosystem: Host-associated > Mammals > Digestive system > Stomach > Rumen...
AGATTCACAGATATTGATGTTATATAATTATAAGAATCATCATACTTTTGCCAGGGATTATTTTCCCTGTAATAGCAAATATGCAGCACTGAGAATCAGTCAGGATTATACATTTTATCCTTTTTCTATAAAAGTACCTGCAATGGTATGTCCGTATAAACGAGTATTTGGCTCTGGGAAATATGATAATGCGATAAGATTGGTATATGATGTAGATGACGAAATCATTGACAATGTCTATAACAGGCGGCATGACCAAAGTGTCACAAAGGAGCAAATCAAGACAACTTATGAACAATTTGCTCAAGATTACGAATATGCGGTGGGCTACGTGAATAGCGGGAAATGAAGTAAATTGTACAGGCATTGAAGAGTCATATTATTCACTTGGCATAGAGATGTAAGAGTATTTTTGACGAGAAGATGGGGAATGATAGTACAGGTTATGATTAATAATTAGCGGAAGAGAATGGCAGAATTTATTGAGGTTACCCGTTTTGACGGTGAGAAGATAATTGTCGGAACAGATCATATTGTAGAAATTATACCAGATACCGAAGGCTCGGTCATTTTCTATGATATAGTTACAGGTAACAATGGCAATATCAGTCAGAACAGAGTACATATTAAAGAAAAATATGCTATTATTCGCCATAAATTAGGACTATGAGAAAGCAATCTGAAGGTTTGATACCTGTTGATGGTGTAATCAAGGAGTTTGAGAAACATCTGAAAAGTCACCCACGAACAATTCTCTCTGCCCGTTTTGGTGACGGAAAGAGCTACTTTCTTGCTGCAGCAGAAAAGAAGCTCAAAAAAAGATGTGCTTTTTTAACATTATATCCTGTTAACTATCAAGTAGCAGATAATCAAGACATATTTGAGTATATAAAAAGAGACCTCCTTTTCCAAATGTATGGACAAGGAATGGTTCCGGAGACATACGAAATACCAGATAGCATCGCTTCTTATTTCTTTTTGAAAAATAACTGGCAAGCCTTTGCTGAAGAATTTTTAAACGAATTGTCATATTTTGATGCCTCCAACACTATCAGGGCAACTTTAGGAGCTGCAAAGTTCCTTAGAGCAATGAAAAAGAAGTATGATGAGTTCAAAAAGAATGGGGGGGAGATAGGCGTAAGACTAGACCGTTTTATATGCGAATTTGACAAGAAAGGTATCTACGAATCAGACCCTATAACTTCAATTCTATGTGATATCATCAAAACTTGGAAAAAGGAGTATAACAGGAGAAAAGTAATTTTGGTGTTTGAGGATATGGACAGAATAGACCCTGCCCATATATTCCGAATCTTGAATGTTATCTCTGCACAAATGGACTATGGCTACAAATATGGGGTATCTCCTAAAAGTAATAGTCTTGCAGGAAATAAATTTGGCGTAGACAACATTGTTGTATGTTTGGATTTTGATAATTTAAAACGCATTTATCACCATTTTTATGGGCCAAAGGCATGTTTTGAAGGTTACATAAATATATTCTCGGATAAAGGCGTATTCCGCTATTCTCTTCATGAGCAAGTACAGAGGTTTTATATTAATGAACTTGTCCGTGTAACTGATATTGACGAACATGCCCTAAAATCTATTATAGAGCAGCTTGATATCACAGCCTATACATTACGTCAACTGTACCATGCTACAGATGGGATAGGTCAGCAAATATCATTGCCCGACTATAATCCTAATATTGTGCCGCATAGAGGTCTGTATATTTTTGCTGCTATACTTCGTAGGCTTGGACATAGTGACGAGGAGATATTAAATATACTTGGAAGTGCTTTCAAACAACATCCAGACACCATTGGAATGTATGTCGGCACTAGTATGCTCCTTCGCAGAAACAAAAACCAATTACCATTAAAGTTTTCCTTCGGTGAGAAGGACGAGAACTTGTTCCTTATTAGCTATCAAATCAATGACATCCACTATGATGGAAGGGCTTTTTTGAAAAGCTATTTAAGTAGTGGGAATGGACGTAAATATACACTTTGTACGCCAGAGGATGAAATCAATTACATACTTCGTTTTGTGAATAAATAAGTAGCCAATTTTGACGTATTCTTGGACTAGCCAAGCGACAAAGTCGAGAGGTAAAGATGGTACGATGGGTTACTTAAAATGGGCTCAAGAACGCAAGTACTAGACAATAATATGATTATAAGATCATATAACAACCATGGTAAAATATCAATTTGAATCAATTTGCCGTTTCTTTAAAAGAAAAAAAATGAAATCACTATTTAATATATATTATATCAATTTTGCCAAAGTCTATGAGATAAAAATGATGCTTGGCAATGAAATCTCTACTTCAAAGAATATAGAGCATGGGGAGAATTCAAAGATTGATGCACAGGTAAATGGAAATTTGAAGTTCAATTTGCTCGCAAAAGCTGGTGGAGCTGAAGGAAAAATCCACGGTGAAAGTAATGGCTCTCAGAAAGTTATTGAAACTTTTGAAGTAAAGACAACTAAGTCTGTTGTTCTTAAGGAAATACTAGATGGCGCTAAGAGAATTGATAATTTCAAATCAGTTCATGAGGGCGAATTAGTTGTGGTAGATGACGTAAAGCTAAGCTTGCAAAATGAAGCAGAACTTCGAATCGCAAAATTTATATCAAATGGTTCCCTAAAAGGCTTTGTTGTGCCTAATGCAAATGGATTGGATATGAATAATGTCTTCAATTCTATGTTTAAGGATTATGCATATAAGCTAAAAGGTCGTATAGGGAAGGGCGGTGAACAATTAATTGTAAAAATTCCTTTCACATTTGAAAATGAATTTGAAAGTGGATATAATGTTGATGATATGACAATTGGAAATGTTTCGGTAGTTGGAATATACAAAGGGGAGATTCATCCTAAGGCATTAAGGACAAATATGGAGTATTGGTCAGAAATTGGTGGACATATGAAACAAGATCAAAATGTTGATTATAAAGACTTTCATTATAGTAATTATCCAACGAATGATATATTTGATAAGCAAGATTCCTTTTACAATGAGGACGAGGCCTCTTTATACCATTATATAGATTTACTCGCTATTATTCAAAATGTGCAAATATGTGACCAATGATAAGAAGGGATATATTGTTATATAAGATTGAAGACTTTCATGGCTATGTGACTCAGCAAAAGTCTTTGGGACGAAATGTCCTATCTGTAACCTATGTATTAAAAATGGAAGAGATAGCAAAATTGGAACCATCTCTTGATATTATTGATCTTTCTGCGTATTTAGGAATAGACCTTGGAACACAAGCATTATTTGAACAGTTAATACCTTTATTCCCTTTAGGCATAACATTCATAGCAGACATAAAATACGAGAAAGAAGTAAGGGAAAAACTTCGATTTTTAATTGATAATATACAATATATTGATATAGATAGTAATAGTAAAAAGAAACAATCAGATAATTCCATTGGTGTTGTTAATAGAATTGTAGACCTATCACAAGATAATATCGATGTATTTTTTGCAAATTTCAATAAAAAGTTATATGGACATGAGAAATTCAAAATAGAATTCCAGAATGTCGTGAATACATTTAGGGTGTTTAATAAAATAGGGGAGCACAACATCTTGTCGTTGTTCCTAATGGGAGAATCTGGTATAGGTAAGACAGAAGTAGCTAGGACGCTCCATCAATGTCTGGGAGGAAAGCGTAAACTTGCAAAAATCAATTTTGGGAACTATACTAGCAAGGATGCATTAAACTCATTAATCGGTAGCCCGCGTGGATATATTGGTAGTGAGAATGGTGAGCTTTTTATGAAGGTTAAGGATTCTGATACAGGAATCATCTTAATAGACGAGTTTGAAAAGGGTGATGCAATTATATATAATTATTTTCTGGATGTTTTGGAAAACGGTAAGATGACGAGCTCACAGGGTGAAGATATTGATTTGAATGGTTACATTATTATATTCACATCGAATCTTACACCTCAAAATTTTGATAACTTCTTGAGTCCAGAATTAAGGTCAAGATTTAACTATATTGGAATCTTTCAGGCTCTTATGAATCAGGATAAAAACAAATTTGTAAAAAGAAGAATGAGTGATATTATTCGCAAGTATAATGATAGTTTTAGTACGACACTTCCGAACAATGCCCATTCTTTGCTTTGTAATAGAATTGATGTTAACAAGTATACTAATATGAGAGACTTAAATCAGAGAATTAGAGAAGTGTTTGTAGATTTTCTAGATGAGTTTTGAATATTTTACCCATCTTGACTGTTGCTATAGGCGGTTGCGTTGGTGCATATGTCAGTTATATATATCGGTTTTATTGATCTAATTAATTAAAATAATTATGAATAGTATAAGGGTTAAGAATTTTAAGTCTGTTTTAGATTCAAAGGAATTTGAATTACGACCACTGACGGTTTTAGCTGGCGTAAACAGTAGCGGAAAGTCTTCTCTATTGCAGGCTTTGTTACTTCTAAAGCAGACTATATGTGGCGGTTCTTTAGAGGTGTTGAAAACGACAGGTCCTTTAGTGGTTGCTAATGAACCTTTGGATTTGGCTCGTGGTAAGAAACGCTCGAATATAATAAGTATAGCGCTGAGTATAGATGCAAAGGAATTTGGAAATGAAAATGAGTATACTCGCTATGCAGATGTAGCTGACGCAAAATTGAAAAGCGTAGATTTCCTGATTGATGTGGCTGCAAATGGGAAAACTGTGCTCAATAACTTAAACTGCACTATTAATTATGAGAATGATATAGAACCGGCAACTATTCAAATAAGACGCTTGCAGAAAGCGGGGGATTACTATGCTATCAAGTTTTCATCCCCATTGATGGTGGGATATAATAGTAGCGAGAAGTTAAAAAATATAGAGAGTTGCACTTTGTCATTTCATTCTTTTTTACCTATATTTGCTGAGTGGATAAGAAAAGGTCAGCCTGACATCAGACCGATAAGTATTATGAAAACGCTGGAAACAGATTTATTGCTCTATATAAAGTCGTTCTGCTATATTGGACCTCAACGTGAAAAGCCAGATTTGGCTCGTAGCTATGACTCAACATTGTTTGAGAATGTGGGAGTAGATGGGCACAATACTCGTTTCCTTTATGAAGCTAATAAAAATCTGCCTCTTGAAGGATATGGGAATGAAGATACGCTTCAGGTACAGTGTAAGAAATGGGTTTGTGAAAAAATGAAGTTGGCACGAAATATTGAGGTACAAAGAGATTCTAACAAACTCTATCGTACTATTATTACTAATAATGATGGATTATCAGTGGATTTATGTCAGATGGGGTTCGGCTTGAGTCAGATATTACCAATCATTGTACAGGGACTGTTACTTCATAAGGACGAAACACTCATAGTGGAGGATCCTGATGTGCACATGCATGCTTCGGTACAGGCTTTGTTGGTAGATTTCTTTATTGACTTGGTGAAGCATGGACGTAAGGTGATAGTTGAAACTCATAGTGACCACTTGGTAACTCGGTTAAGGCGTAGGATTGCTGATGGTACTATCTCAAAAGAAGAGGTGAATTTGAGTTTTGTTGAGCATAATGGCGAAGGGAGCGAATACCGTTTTATAGAAATGAAACAGGATGGTAGTTTTGTGGAAAGATTACCTAAAGGATTCTTAGACTCTCAGGAAAATGACTTTATGGAAATGATTGCCAGTAGAAAATCTAAATAATTTATTATTGAAAATGCAGTGGATTGTAACAATAGACATTCCTTTTTGGATAACAGCCCTCGAAAAAGGAGAAAAGGAATGGGATGATTTGTTGGCATTACTCGATGCTGTTTTGGACGAAAACATACAATTGCTATATCGCAATGAAATTATAGGCTTAGCTCAAGAGATGCCTGACAACAGCTGGCTTCTTTATTCAAAATTGTCGAAAATTAGTACAATTGGTTACGATACTAATCAGAAAGCAATTTATATTAAAAGTCATCCAGATTTAACCAAGGGGATTTCTAAGCAGAATGTGAAAACTGAAATATGTAATCAAGTGGCTTTTTTGTATAATCGTACAGGGGCGTTGCCGAGGGCTATGATGTCAACAGATAGATTGACGGTTAAGGATGTTGTTCTGAGTAAAGATAATAAGAATGAACGTAGAATGTATGTTTGTGGTGTAAAAAGTAATGATATTCAGCAGCGGATAAAGAGCTTCTTCCCTGTGTTGAATCAAGGTAAGCATTTTCAATTTGAACGTTATTTAGGGAAAGGTAAAGTTGCTTCAAAGTTCTCTGCATATGACAAGAATAATAAGAAACCCGCGGAGGACTTGTTAAGGACAGCTTTCTTACATTATTCAGGGGAGCAACTACCAGCAGAAGAATTATGGGCGAAAGATGAGATAAACGGTTGTTATGTGAGGTTTATGCATAGTGGCAATAATGAATATCATGGATATGATGAAAAAGATTTTACATAACTTTATAGAGATGGAAATTGTGATTCTACTAATTTGAATATTATAACTCAAAACAGATTATAATGTTATAGGCTAAACTGGATGGGGAGTGTGATGAGTATTTGAAAACACCAGAAGAGGAGAGAGTGAAATCCTTAAGCATGGGAAAATAAGATAATACTCGGTCGAGGAATAAAAACTTTATTCAAAGATGACACAGGATGAAAGGTGGAACACTGATGGTTCATGACAACTTATGATTCACGGTTCATGATTAAGGGTCAACTGATGGTTCAAGATTCATGGTTAAAGATTAATGAGTTGTTACAGGTTAAAAGGTTACAGGTTAGAGGTTACAGGTTAAAGAGTTGTTAAAGGTTAAGAGGTTACAGAGATGGAAGAGATTACTTTTTCTTTTGAGCAGCTGAAAGCGTATCAAGTGGCGAGGACATTGGTGAAGGAAATTTATGTTCTACAGAATTCCTTTTCCAAGGAGGAAAGATATGCCCTTGGTGATCAGGTACGACGTGCAGCTACATCCATTACAGCAAATCTCGCGGAAGGTAGTGGCAGACAGTCTGTGAAAGAGAAGATTCACTTCATCGAAATCGCCTTTGGTTCCATGACCGAGGTGTTCTGTGAACTTCAAACCGCTTGTGATCTTAACTATATTGAAGAGTCACAATTGGATGCCCTTCGACCTCAATTTGCTGAAGTGGCTAAGATGCTGTCTGGGCTGCGGAAATCTTTTGAAACGAAGCAATAACTCTCCTGTTCATGGTATCATATTCCGAGATAGCTCATTACTTCGAAAGTTCAGGGCTTGATGATTTAAAATCAGCCTTGGATGGTGATAATATACGCAGTCTCGTCTCGAATTTGAGAAACGACTTGGAGCTCTGTGGAAAGAAGTGTGATTTGTGTCGCTACATGCTAGAGCAAATGGATGTTGTGGATAAACCTTATCTAGGTATTAGTTCTGAAGAGACAAAATCTCCGATAACTCAGAGATGGCAGCAGTTGACAAAAGCACATCGGAGTGTGTTTGAGTTGATAGGGTTTGCTCTTTTGTTGAAGATGGATGCAACATCAATGCTTATTGCTATTCTTACGTCAATGTCTGAAACGGAAAGGATAATATTAGGCAAACATGCCTACACGATAGTGGCAGAGGCAAGAAACAAGGACCTGTTTACAAGTATCTCTGCTCGAATGAAGGAATATCCGGAATGGGTTCTCCCGAAGGAGGTGTTTGATAATCTGTGGAATGAGAACAAAGATTTACTGAAAGATGTGACATCGGATAAGAAGTCAAATAGAATTAGGAAGACAATAGATGCACATAAAAGAGGATTTGAAGAACAGTTGGATGCTTTCAAGGATACGGATTGGTGTCAGAGTGCCATTGATATGATTAGGCTGATACAGGTGGTGAATAACATAGAAAAAAGCATCAACGGGATAAATGAAAGACTCAAAGCCTCATTTGACGGCTTTGAGAAAGAAGCCCATGAATATATCGCCCGACTTGATGTTATACTAAAGCAATTAGAGAAGCTTGATGGTTGATATTTACTTTTCAACGCTTTTGACATGTGTGATAAAATAGATCAGATAATGGTGAGGTGATGCTGATGAAGATGGTGGAGGGGGAGATGGAGGGGATGAGATAAACTCGATGGGGAATCGGAGAGGACAGGGAGAAAGGAGATACCCTGCGGAGAAGCGCAGGGAGCGGTGGTAAGGTCGCGACAATGTCGCAACATACAGAACCCATATCTGCGGAATAGTATGGACAGGGACTATTGGAGTATAGATATAATACGAAACAAATAATATAAAAGAATATGAACGGTATAACACAAACGGCCGATTTCTTGGCAAGTCTGCCGCAATATGCGAGGCTTTCTGTAAGGTTTGCATTAGAAGAGAAGAGCTTCTATAAGGAGGACTTCCATCAGATGCTGACCCAGGTAGAGCATCGTATCAGTCAAAGAAAGAAAGGCCAAGGAATTGGTTTCCTTGGTTTGAATATGACCTGCGAAAACAGCACTATCACATACCAGGATGGTAGGATGATATACGGAAATTTGGGCGCTATTGATAGTTTGACAATTGAAGACAACAAAGTAGAGTATCACTATACTGAGTTTTCAGATCAAAATATCATAACACCTATCCTCTATCATTTTGAAGCAAACGTGCTGTTATTGATACAGGTCTTTCGTGAACTGACACAGGATTTTGTGGGAACATCGTTGAATATAACATTTTTTACGGAGAGTAATGTGGATATTGTATATTACGATTCATATGATTTGTTCAAAGTAGAAAAGGAATGGATGCTTACCTATAGAATACCAGCGGGCGGAAGAATAGAAGCAAAAATGGACCTTTATACAGAGCCATGGGAGGCAAATAGAAGATTCCTACAGTTGTTTAGTACGGATGTTAATACAAGACTGCCATATCTTGTACTTGATACAGAGGACTTCAAGGAGAAATATCGTGCAATCTTTGGATAAAGAAGGAATATATGCTCAACACTGATTACACCGTTAGAAACGAAATTGTTTCAACAGACCAGGCTTCGCCAGAAATCAGATGTATGATATGCCAGTTCGTAAAAGATGAACTGGACTGGGAAGAGGTTGATGATTTGCTGATGATACGAAATACCAGTAAATTACGCAACCAAATAGTCGCATTTACTGATGTGGCCAAGAGTAATGGTGTTGATGTGATGATATTCCCTGAGTGTTCAATACCAGAATCTCTGGTGGAAGACTTATATAAGTTTGCAGCTGCGAATGACATGTATATCATTGCAGGTACTCACTACAAGAAATCTGGCCCAGCCTATACATCCATTTGTCCGGTAATAACTCCACAAAAGGTGTATGAGATAGAAAAAATAAATGTATCACCCTTTGAGGATTCACCCTATCCAAACAAAGGTTTTAAGGGTGGAAGATCGACTGCTATATTCCGCAATTCAAGAATTGGTACATTTGCTGTAACAGTTTGTATAGACTTCATGAATGACGAGCTGAAGGGTAAACTGGGACTGAATGACCTGCAGTTGCTATTTGTCCCATCATTTAATAATACCACGGATAATTTCTATGAGCGGATGGATATCAACGTGAATGACAGCAGAATGGGAATGTATATCTTGTATGCAAATATGAAAGCAGAGAATTCGGCCGACGGGCGTAGTGCTATATTTGGACAGATGTATACAGATATGCGTAATAAGCTTGTAAAGACCGGGGCCACAGACGAAAGACCGCAGAATTTATTGTACAGGCTGAAAGATGACCAACGCTATGTGATATTTTCGTTGGATATGCAGATGCGAAAGCCGACGCGAGCAAGAAATATCTATTCTGGCTGTAACTTTAAAATAGTGAAGGAAGATATTGCCGAAGACAAAGAAATATATAAGTTCCTAAAATGTATTAAAGTGACAGATGATAAATACCAGCGAATAGATAGTTACTATGTTCTGCCAGATGAATATGATGAAATTAGACAGTTGCTGGATAAGAAAAATGTGGTCGTAATACTGGGAGATCCAGGCATAGGAAAAACATACACTGCAGTGCATCTGCTTCATGAATATTATAAAAAAGGATATAAGCCACGCTGGTTTTTTGGATTAGATAAGGATGAGCGAGAGATACAGGCACAGGAATTACAAAAATATGAACCAGACGAGAACGAGATAGTGTATTTCGAAGATCCGTTTGGCCACACCAAATTTGAGAGACGGGAGGAATTGGCACAGATTTTTAAGCCGTTGCTGTCAAAAGTGAAAGCAAGTGGATCGAAAATGATTATTACATCGCGCAGTGCCGTATTTGAAAAGTTCAAGGAAGAGACACTTGATGCAGACAGCCTAAAAGCATACTCGAAGGAAATGGGGATTATGAAACCGTCATATTCGCCCGAGAAACTGAAAGAAATGGCAACTAGATATATGGATAGTCTGACATCATGGGATGAAAAATCAGAACTGCGTGCAGTGGTACTGGATGCTGTGAGTAGAAAACAACTTATAACACCACTGGCCATTTACAATGCCATCAACATCAATCGAAGGTTGAATGATAAAGATGCTTTGGAAAAATCAATTAAAGAGGTGAGGGGTGATGATATGACTGTTCAATTCTCGTTTGAGATTAGCAATATGTCAATTCCAAAGAAGTGTTTGTTATATTTGATATTTTTCCTTAATAACAAGCATGTGCGTTATTATCAGAAACTTTACGAAGAAACCCTGTATAAGTTGAGAAATAGGTTGGGCGATTTTGAATTGACCCATTATTCGACGGAACTGAATGACTTGACAGGCGTAATCATACAAAGAATTGGAGATGAGTGTCCTGCATTTAGATTTTCCCATTCTTTGTATGAAGAGGTCATGGCCAAATTATTTCTTAACGACAAAGTATGCAAGACAATCGGCAAGGAAGCGTTCTCGCAGATATACGAGATAAATAATGGATTGGGGGTACTGGTACTAAACCTGATGATCGTTAAGTATCCACAGCAAGCTTTGGAAGTATATCGACATATTCAATTGGAATATGGCACACAGTTGCAAGACTATCAATTGTTACGTCTCGTTAAGAAGATGCTGTTCTCGACTATTCCGGAATTTGTAGAAGAGTCGAAAAACCTTTTAAAGATAGAGGAACTGCTGGATGCCCTATATACAACAGACAATCTTAAAGATTTGTTCTATGAGATGGTGAGAATGCTTATATTCCGCTATGGGGAGGCCGTGAAAAAGAAAATAAAAATTGAGTGGGACAGGATATTTACGGCAGAAAGAATACTTAAGTTTAACCCCGTGGTATTCATTAACTGCCTAGTAATGGTGGGAAAGTGTGAACCTAATGTCGTTAAGGAAATAGTAGATAAGCTAAAACAGTTTGATATTTGGCGAATTTACCTCCTTACACCAACGGAACATGACAGAGTACGTTTTAATAAGCTGTTGACGGGCACAATCCATGAGAATGTCTATAATCAACTATTAGAGAGGGTACCAAATTTAGACGATCTCGAACATGGTCAGTTCAAATATTTTAATATACTAAAGGAATATGTATTCGATAAGCAACCTGTGAAAGGTGTTATAACCATAGATAAAGGAGCATATAACGCTATGCGCAGAGGGGCAAGACTGTTTCCTGTTGGGATATTGAAAGTCTCGGGGAATTTTGATTATGGCGACTTGGTCCAGATAGAATCTAGTGGGCGTGATGCATTTATTAGTATTGTTGAAGCAAGCTCAGAATTCCTGCGTGACAATATGGGAAAACGAACAGATGTTATCATGGAATTAAGCCAAACTACACAGATACCGGTTGTTTCGAGAAAGAAATATAGGTATAGAAAGGTAAATAGTTGAAGAGTTAGATTCTTGAAGGGGGTTAACATAAAACGTTATGAAAACAATTATTCATCCAGAGATATTATTAGATGAAGACGGAAACATACAAGAAGATTGTCTGGTTCGTTTAAAAATGGTTCATTCCATGAATGGAGATGAACTTATAAACTGTTTAAGGAACGGAATTGGTGAAAATGTTAATTCCTTGAAAAGTCTATTGTCTAGTTATGATAAAGAGAGGATTTTCAAAACATGGTTCTACTATGTACGACTTGTAGAGGAGTTTATAAATGTTCGGTATGAACTTGGTGATATGTATGAATTGATATCTAAGCGCATACGAATAGATAATGAATGTGAGATGAATTTAATATGTTCTGTTGTCAAGGACATATTTGGGCAGGAGATTATGAAGCATTTTCAAGAACTCGTTAGTTTGTTTGCCGGACAATTTACTACGATATATGATTTGTTGGAATATCTCGAAAAAAGACGATTACATATCATGACCATTCTTAATATTATCCCAGTATATGCTAATGGAGACAAAACTATATCTCTAACAGAGATAAGAAGTAAAATGGAAGAATGGATTGACAGATTGCTGATGACTATTACTACAGGATGCCAAGCAATTATAGAAGCAAAATGTCTGCCGGACTTTTATGGAGAAGTTACTCCGTTAAGAATAAAGTTTAGCCACCATTATTCACATTTAGAGGATATGTTCTTAGAACCACAGAGATTGACCATCTTAGATTTGGAGAAATACAGGCCGATGAGATTTGCAAACCTAAGAACGAAACAAACATGGTCTATATGTTCGTTGGAAGAGCTGGATATAACGCTGCATAACGATGCTATCTATTATGCCAAATATGGACTTCCTGATAATAAAAAATATCAGTCGTTGGTTGCTTTTATGAAAGAAATGAAAGCATTCTTTAAGGATAGTTATCTAATAGTAATAACTCAGGCAGAATTTGATGGTATTTGTCAGCGGTATGATGAACTGGAAGTGTATGGAAAAAATGATGATTTTTACGAATTACAAAATTCACGTTATGGTTTCGTGAAAATGAATGATACTTTCTACTCAACTTATTTTATGTTGATAAGGTTTTATGTGAATTCTATAACAAAAATACTTCGAAGGAATAAAACTTTCCAGATAGATTCTGGTTACATCTTTGAAGAGAAGGTTAAAGAGATGGTTGCAAAGTATGGGTATGAATACCATCCTGAATGTAGAAGGATTAAACATAAGGAGTTTGATGTGGTGTGCGTTAAGGATGACGTAATCTATAACTTTCAATGCAAAAACAACTATATGAGTGTAGCATCAATTGGGTTGAAAGAAAGTGAAGTCGCAAGTAGATATAATCGTCGACTGATGAACTATTATGATGCCGCATTGCGCAAGGAAGTAAACAGAGAACAGCTATTGACGGAAAAGCTTGGTTTAGAAGAAATCAAGAATTTAGTAGTTTCTCGTTTTCCTGTAGTTACAGATAATAAGTTTATAATTCCATTCAATCGATTAGAAGAGTGGCTGGCTACTAATTAGAGTTTTATGTTAATATTAGGAGGAGTCTATAATGAAACCGTTAAATCCAAATAAAGCTGATATTTTGTTGCTGTTTACCAGAATGCCTATGGCTAAATTGGTAAACAAAGAGTTGGAGTATTATCAATCTGATGATGAAAAATTGATTGGCTTTGTTTCATTAGATCGGGTTGATAAGACTTTTCAGGCCTTGCTACTAGACAGAAACAGCCTTGGACAATATCAGTTTGTGAACACGAGTATTGATCATGAGACAATTGATGAGGCGAGAAATAGTCTTGCGGTGCTAATGGAGAACTATGTGCCTGATGATAATGAACTTAAGAAAGCGGGAAAGACAACGGACTTTTATACGTTGGTAGCAGATAAGACGCAGATTCATCCCAACTTTATGAGACTGAGGAACGAAGGATTCTTTGCAGCTGCGAAGAGGGTGATTGAGGAAGTGGGTTATCACCATGTGGATATCGACGGGAACTTTACCGAACAACTGCAATCGATCAATGGCTTCGATGCCCGCATATGGGAACTATATCTTTGGTGTTATTTCAGAGAGGAGAATTTTGAATTTGATACGAAGCATAATGCTCCAGATTTTATGCTCCAGAAATTGGGAGAAGATGTGGCAGTGGAAGCAGTACATATAAAGAGAACCCAAGGAATAGACGAACAGATGGCACAAATGGATTTTGGAACAGTGCTGGAGAAACTGCGAAATGAGATGCCGCTGATGTTTGGATCGCCTTTGTTCTCAAAACTAAAGCACGAGTATCAAAGCCAAAAATACTGGGAGCTGCCGCATGTGAAAGGTAAGCCATTGGTATTTGCCATTGCTGACTTTCATGCAGATATGTCGATGACATGGAGCTTTCCCGCCATTATCAGTATTCTGTACGGTATAGAACAAACGGCAGAGATAGATGATGATGGGCAGGTTACCTTGGTGAATGCTTCTGGCAATAAATTCACCAAGAAGAAAAATGTGGAGATTGCACCGCTGTTTCTTGATGACCAGTTCAAGTATGTGAGTGCAGTCCTGTTTACGCCATGCGGTAAGATATCCAAGTTTAACAGGATGGGGGTACAAGCCGGCTATGGAAACAGTAGCTATACGCTGTTTCAAGTTAAGATGTGCTACAATCATCTGAGGAACGCAATACTACCTAACGTGTTCTTCAATGTAGTAGATGAGAATAGTCATGAAACATGGGCTGACGGTATACAGATATTCCATAACCCGATGGCAGAGATACCACTGAATCCGGGATTGTTTCCACATGCTGGTCACCATTTCTATAAAGACGGGCTGCTATTTAGTGATATGCCCCAGAATAGTACTATATCATCAACGACCTGGAATATAAAGAATGTGCCGGGCAAGATGGAAAACTTCTCTATTCAAACGAAGGAAACATTTGACCAGCTGATGAGGCAGTTTAATCTGTAACTAATTATTTAGAGCTATGACAGAACTACAGATATTCGAACAACTGAAGCGGAAATATGATGCAGAAATGGTGTCGGCACTAGTTGGTGCTGGCTTCACGAAGAATGCGTATGCAAAAGCACTGAGTTGGTCCGGACTGCTGATGGACTTGGTGGAGGATGCATACGAAGATGAACTCCAAGAAATGTATCAGCGATATACACATAGGCGTTTCGGCGTGGACGTGAAGCCTTATGAGGCCCTGAAAGAAGGCTTCGTAGAAAAGATAATTACAAGGGACGGGTATCTGAATGTGGTATCGAGATATATTGAGCATAAGGGCTACAGAGAAGCCATTGACTATTATATAGAGACTCATAATCCCTTTTTCTATAAGCGTTCGGATGGTACGTATGGCGTAAAAGGTGATGATGAAACGGTATTGACGGATAAAGACTTTACTATTCATCAACGTTTCTTATATGGAAAATGGCAGTATATCTTTACTACCAACTTTGACAATGCGCTGGAGTTTACGAATGAGCAGTTTAATATGGGCTACGTGACCATTAAGGCTGACTATGAGATGTCGCAGAAGAAAATGGCACATTCTATCGTAAAGATACATGGCTCGCTGATACCATTTGACGAGACACTGAACAAACCGTTTGTGTTTGATGGTGACCACTCTGGGAGATACATCATATCCAGAGAAGATTTTGAAAACTATTTCAAGAGGCATGAAGCTTTCTCATATCTGTTGAGAGTGGCACTCTTGTCGGGCTCATACTGTCTGTTGGGCTTCTCTGGCGACGATCCTAACTTTAAGTCTTGGCTCAATTGGGTGAAAGATATTTTAGATAAAGACACCAAGGATACTGATAATCATGAGGATGGAGATAGTCAGCAGCTGGTGTTGCCTGGGGAGGATGATATTAAGGTGTTCTTGATTCTTACAGATAACAAGCCTTTGTCAGAAGAGCAGAAACTCTATTATAAGAACCATCATATAGGGGTTATACATCTTGATACGCCTGAAATAAGAGTAAGATTGCGTTATTCTGAACATGCTGATGTTTCTTTCAAGATAGATCATTTGCTGAAAGAGATTGTTGGGACGCAGGTGGATGCCAGCAATGAATTAACGGAAAATCCGACTCCTAAGCCGACTGTTACTTCAATTTGGAGAAAAATCTATAATAAGCTGAACTCAAAGGAGGCTATTGATGATGAGTTTGAGGAACTTAAAACCTATATAAAAGAACAAGGCTTTGCAAAAGGCGTTAGTTTCCAGGAGTATGTATTAGATGAGTTGTTGAAGAAAGATAATACTACTCTGTCTGAAAACGACAAATCGTTGCTGTTGCTGGTAATGGCCGATATGGGACTTACAACAAAGTCTATACCGGCACCAGTTGCGGCTCTGTTGGAAGAAAGAAGTGAATGGCAAATAATAAAGCTGCACGAATCTACCCTTGTGGGAGAACATGATGAGTTAGAAGGCAATCAAGACTCAATTGAGCTTGAAAATATTTTGCGAAAACTCTATCGCTTTGATTTTGAAACAGCAAAGGAACAGTTGCGCTTGTGGAATCCGCAGGGGCGTTATAAGACAGTAAAGGCCTCACTTAACTATTATTTCGATAGGGCAGAATCAGTAAAATCACTTGATGCAATTATCATGAATGCTGAGACAGCGATTGAGAAATATACGGCAAGTTTCCTTTATAATTGTATTGACAGTGGCTTCATAGCTACCTATCCTCTAAATATCTACAGGAATAATGGTCTGACGGGTTTGAACGATGTCTTACTTGCTATCATCCAAGAACTAAAGAACAAGAAAGAAGAATTTGATACATATGGAACAGAAACGATATACGTTCATGCAGATGGAGAGGAGTATGTTGACCCAACGAACGAAAGACGGTCATTCAGATTCCTGAATCTTATCAGTAATGATGGATTTAACCTTTGCTATGGCATATCGAATATCATCAACGTGGCAGATTGGTATGTGATATTCAGGAATCTATACTGTCAGTACCCATACCCTTGCCTCTACTATAGTAGTCAATATAATAGTAAGAAGATACTCAGGCGAATAGGACAGGATTATGCCTTTGAGGAGAGCCTGCAAGATAAACTTCCAGATATATTATATCAAATTTTGACAGCCCTAAGAAGTAAGGATACACCTGGTGTGATGTTGAGCGGCATGCTACAGATAGGATCACAGCTGTTCTTCGGAATGAAAGAAGAATTGTGGTTTGAAGAGTTCTATGCTTATTTCAGTACGACCTACGTAAAGGAGGAAGGTAAATATATCTATTCTGGTGATGCCAAAACATTTGTTAGCAATGCTTTGGTATGTCTTCATAATAAGGAGAATATTAATAAGGTGGTGACAGTCCTTTTGGGCCTTTTTAATAAATCTTCCGACGATGTTATTGACAAACTGGAATTCCGTACACGACTGAATAAGCTCGAAGTGTTAAATGACGAACAGATAGAACTGCTGGAGAGAATTGCTGCCAACTCGGATTTAAGGAATACATCGATATTACTGAGTATCTTTGACGACAAGCATTTGTTGCCAGAGGAAATAAAAGAAACCTTTGTCAGATCTTTCATCGTTAAAGAAGATGAGTTGGAGAAGAGTGACAATCTTACGCTGCTGAATTTCTGCTGTTTGGCAGATGGGATGAATGACGTGGTACAGAAACTGAAGGAAATCATATTAAAGAGAAATATATGGGACAGTGGCGTTGGTGAAAAATGGATTACCGATGCTCATCCATTTTATATTATGCACCTTGGAGAGTCGTTTCTCTGGTCTTTGACGGAAGCATTTCAGATATATGAAAATTTGAAATCCAATCTGACGAAACTGACGAAGAAGACACTGAAGGAGGCCATATGGGATAGGCAGTATAAAACACTGCTCACAGAGATGAAGAGCTTTGCGGATAAAAATCTTTTTGTGGCTGAGGATGTAAAAAAGGATATCGAAGAGAAATTGGCGATAGTTCGTCATTTCAATCAGATAGAGGAGGGACTGTATAGCAATCGCCCTGATGCTGTAGAAAATGCCACGAACCTACTGAATCTTGAGTACAGAGAAGGACGTTATGATGAAAATCGTGATTTCTTGAACATCCTAATAAACAAATGTACAATGATGAAAGTGCCTGGACTGTCAGACTGTTTGGTTACAATTTCAGTAGCAGTTCATTTCTGCGGTGATGCGATAAAAACGGATAATGAATTATTGAAATCATTGTATCGTTTGTTGCTGCAATATAAAGATAAAGACCTTCGAGACCTTGATTTGCAGGTTATTCACGCAGGACACTCTCTATTGGTTATAGCTGAATTCCTGGGCACAACTGATCTAAATGATGAAAACGTAGCGTATTGGTTAAACAATACAAATCTTACTAGGTTGAATTATCTGGAGTTTTGATTGAATTTTTCAATGACACAGGTTGAACGGTGGCAGAAACAATATGATGAGGTTGTTGACTTTATTAATGCCAACAAACGCAATCCGTCGAAGCACCGGATTGAGGAGCATGATATGCTGAATTGGGTGAAGGCGAATCGTAAAGTCCTGAATGCGGGGAGGATGAAGCCTGAGAGGGTGGAGAAGTTTAGAAAACTTCTGGAAATGACGGAACAGTATAGACGGAAGAATCAGTATGAGTAGATGGATGATGGAAGATGGAAGAAGGATGAAGGATAATGTAAGATGTAAGAAGGAAGAACTAAATATTACTATTGATATGGATAAATATGAATTGATGGCATTGCCATATGCTCCAGATGCATTGGAGCCAGTGATTAGTAAAGAGACTATAGGTTTCCATCATGGGAAACATCTTCAGGCGTATGTTGATAATCTCAACAAACTGCTTCCAGACAGTGAGTATGAGAATATGGCTTTGGAGGAGATCGTGAGAAAGGCTCCTGCAGGGGCGGTATTTAACAATGCAGGACAGATACTGAACCATGAGATGTACTTTACGCAGTTTAAACCTGCTGGTGAGGCTGCACAGACGCCTGAGGGCGCGCTTGCTGCACAGATAGAGGAGCTGTGGGGGAGTTTCGAGGCTTTCATGGCTGAGTTTGAGGCCAAGGGCGTTGGACTGTTTGGTTCTGGCTGGGTATGGCTTTCGGCAGACAAAGATGGCAACTTGGTCATCACGCAAGAGCAAGGGGCTTCCAATCCTGTGGTGAAGGGCTTGAAGCCGTTGCTGACCTTCGATGTCTGGGAGCATGCGTATTATCTGGATTATCAGAATCGCCGCACTTCTCATCTCTCGGCTCTTTGGCAGATTATTGACTGGAGGGTCATTGAGAAACGCTATAAATATTAGGAGATAGAACTGTTAGTCTTTGTGGACACAATGAAAGATTACCAATATCATATTTTTAGCCCGTATCGGGTATGTCCCCTTGGGGCGCATGTGGATCACCAACATGGATTGGTGACGGGATTTGCGATTGACAAAGGAGTGGACCTTTGGTTCACGGTTAATGGTTCAGGTTTCAGGGTTAATGGTGAAGGGGTGATGGCTAATGAGTATCCGGAGAATCATGTGCATCTGGAGTCGAGGACGTTCGAAGGGACGGTGGACTTTGACATTGATGCGCCGAGTCAGGTGAAGGAGCATCATTGGGGTGACTATGCGCGGGGTGCTAAGTATGCGCTGTGGAAGCGGTTTGAGTTGAAGCGGGGTATCACTGGCGTCATTCAGGGTTCGCTGCCTGTGGGTGGTCTGTCATCGTCGGCTGCTGTGCTGATTGCGTATGTGATGGCGTTTGCTAAGGCGAACGACATTACGTTACAGCCGTTTGAGGTGGTGAAGATTGCTTCGGAAGCAGAGCGGGAGTACATCGGACTGAATAACGGTTTGCTTGACCAGGCTTGTATCGCACTGGGCAAGAAGAATCAGCTTCTGTTCTTGGATTGTGATTCGAATGAGTATAGGCTGATTCCTTTTGGTGGTCAGACCCCCTCTGGCTCCCCCTGTTTAGGGGGAGAGAAGAAGTCCTCCCTAAACAGGGAGGATATAGGAGGGTCTCTCCCTTTCGAGATTGGCATCTTCTTCTCTGGACTAACTCGTTCGTTGGTGAACTCGGACTATAATCTTCGTGTGTATGAGTGTAAGACGGCGGCATGGAATATGCTTGCCTATACTGATCAGCCGCTGAAGACGTTCGACAAGACGTTCCTGCGGGATATTCCCAAAGCAACCTATGACAAGACGCGTATCGCAATGCCAGCGAGGTTTGCTCGTCGTGCGGAACATTTCTATAGTGAGTACCGTCGTGTGCGGCAGGGTGTGACGGCATGGGAAACGGGGAATCTGAAGCTCTTCGGAAAACTGTCGTTTGACTCCTGCGAGAGTAGCATACACAACTATGAGTGTGGCTCACCAGAGCTGATTGCCATCTACGAGATCATGCGGCAGTTGCCAGGGGTTTATGGTGGTCGCTTCTCTGGTGCAGGATTCAAAGGTGCTTGCATCGCCCTTGTTGATCCTGCATATAAGGAGGAGATTCAGAAGGTGCTGACAGAGAAGTATCTGGAGCAATTCCCTGAGTATGAGAAGACTTTCCAGATATTTTGGGTGAAACCAGATGATGGAGCACGATTTGTATAACGAACACGGATCTCCCAGATTTACACAGATATGAAATAGGTATTTTATATTGATGATAAGTTGAGATTATTTTGAGGTACTTCTGAAAGTGAACTTTCAAGATACCTCCAAACAATATCAACCTTTGTTCATAACAAAGCAATCTTGAACAAGATTGTCATCAATATAAAAGATCATCCGTTCAATCCGAGTCATCCGTGTTCCAATTAAAGAAATATGTTGCTATACAGTGACCTT
>Ga0247611_10004060_pt1 | contig 20737 bp, 16 predicted proteins | sample 177DNAGHGhighgp2_FD_192422 | JGI IMG/M metagenome (GOLD analysis project Ga0247611, IMG submission 192422) | Sheep rumen microbial communities from Palmerston North, Manawatu-Wanganui, New Zealand - 1770 DNA GHGhigh gp2 | ecosystem: Host-associated > Mammals > Digestive system > Stomach > Rumen...
ACCCACAAATGGAATTGCTTCCAAATGTGGGTACAATATTACCAAAATGAGACAAATAAAACCTACTACGTACTAGGTACGCGTAGTAGGTACGAATAAATATAAACTATTGATAATCAATTAAGTGCTGTGCTTAATTTTCCCATAAAGATCCTTGTCTTTGTTCATCAATAGAAATAAGAAATTATTATAAACTACTTCATCAACACCTTCACCGCCTTATCCCCAATCTTTACGATGGCAATGCTGCCTTGGGGCAATGTGGTAGGTATAATGGTGATGTCGGAAGATGCCTTGGCGAAGCCTACCAATTGCCCTCCGATTTCATAGACGTTAATGGTTGTACCTTCGGGCGCACCCGTGATGCGCAACACGCCATCCTCAGCCTGAATCAGCACGGGCATCGCCTTCACGTTTGCCACGCCGTTTTCAATACCCTCTGTCCTTGGGTCAACGTCAATCCAGCAGAGCGTTGCGGTAGCCGTCTCGGAGTTCTCATAGCCCGTTTTTGTGGCGTACACCGTGACGGTATAGGTAACGGAGAGGTTCACCTTGCTTTCATGGTGCATCTTGATGTCGGAGTCGGTAATATCTGAAACGAAATCCACTCCCTCAGTGGCACTCGCAAAAGACAACTCACCATGGTGGTAGCTGATGGTGGGTTTCTCGCACTTCTTAGGTTCTTCTTGTTCTCCTTCTTCACCCCCTTCTCCAGAGAATGGCTTTAAGGTGCCAAATCTACTCCATGGTTCAGTTGCCTTATAGAGATCAACAGAACCTTCAGGGACATGCAGCTTGGCATATTCTATGTAAGAGCCATCAAAAGCATCGGTGCTTGTCGATGGTACTATTTCTGCATGGCAATAAACATCTGCAAGGTTCTCGCAATTAGCAAATGCTTGTTCATAAATGTTTTTAATGCCATTGCCAATAGTCAAGGTTTTAAGGTCTGAACAGTTAGAAAAAGCATAGCGTCTAATGGTTGTCACGTTGTTTGGTATGGTTGCGGATGTGAGGCCCGAACAGCCATTGAAAGCACATATTCCTATGGATGTCACATTGTTAGGGATGGTCACAGATGTGAGGCCTGAACATTTCCAGAAAGAATAGTCTCTAATGGATGTAACACTATTGGGGATAACCAATTCTTTCACTTCTACACCATTCAGAAAGAGATGATGGGCATAATACAAGGGATTGTCTTTAAAATCAATTTTGCACCAAGCAGCCAAATCCGATATATGTACAGAGATAAGTTTCGAACACTTATAGAAAGCAAAGTCCTCGATGGATGTCACGCTGCTGGGTATGGTCACGGAGGTAAGGGCAGAACATTCGTAGAAAACATAGCGTCTAATGGTTGTCACGCTGTTTGGTATGGTCACGGATGTGAGTTTCGAACAATCACGAAAAGCATAGCTTCCAATGTCTGTCACGCTGTTGGGGATGGTCACGGATGTGAGTTTCGAACAGTACTCAAAAGCATAGCTTCCAATGTCTGTCACGCTGTTGGGGATGGTCATGGATGTGAGACCAGAACAACTCTTGAAAGCACGTTCTCCGATGGTTGTCACGCTGTTGGGGATGGTCACGGATGTGAGGCTCCAACATTCTGCGTATTTGTAACTCATTGTGTGTCAGCGATTTTTGATTATAATGGTAGAAAAGTGATGGCGTAGATTCTGTATATGGAGAAAAAGATGAAATTTTAACATATTTAACTTTTTATAACTTATTGCGGACTGTAAGGGCTTTACAAAAAAAGGAATCAACTATTTTTTCTTGATGTTAACGTTACGCGAGATGAAGAAGATTCTTTTTTGTGTACATTTTTTAGCAGAGAAAGCAGATCAAGAAGGGCCAGCTTACCGTTATGTAATTCCGAAAAATGTTTTTATATCGGCACCATGTTCTTCTATTACATCATGTAGGAAATCTACGCAATTATCAGTAATATCCTCACCAACTTTTCCGAAAGCCCCTTTAGCAACTGTTGATGCAACTCCCTTAAATAGATGTGGTAAAATAGCCTTTAATGACGTATCTTCAGCTACTCCTAATTCTACCATTCTCCTCTTCAATTCGGTTTTATTCGCCTCTTCCATGCAATTGTAATACAAATCAGAAAAAGCGCTAGTACTCATTTTTACCATTTCAGAATTAAAAGATCCATCAGTAATATGACCTAACTTCTTCAGTTCATTGCGGATAAAATCCATCAAATATGGATTATCAATCTCTAAACAAACATTATCTGATTTTTTAGATAGTAGAGGGCATTTCAAGACTTCTCGTAGTTCTGCTAACAGCTGATTGTCATTTTCCACTGATCTCAGTTGATGTTCATAAATGAGATTACGAGCTTTGCTCCTTGTTACTTTGAGTTCTCGCATCACATCATAAATGGATGGGGAGGAATCAAAAATACCGAGAGAAATCATCACATCAAACATCAGTAAATCAATATCATGCTTTGTCATACTGCCAAATGATGGCGTACAATAAACTAAGAGAATATTTTTGAGGGCATCTCTTAATTCATCAAAACCCTTGCCTCGGAGTTTGTTAATTAATTTTGTATTATCCATATTGCGATTTATTAATAGTCTGTCTTTTCGTTTGATATATCAAACTGTGGATCAGTTCTAAGTTGCGCACATTTTGCAATTACCTTCCAAGGTTCAACTCCTGCCATAATCGGTAAATCGTGAATATATAATCTATTCTTAAATTCAGCCTTAATAGGATTCTCCTTTAAGAAGTCTTCGAAATTATTGCAGTATTGAGACTCGGTATGATAGAATCGCTTTGCTCCAAGAACAGGATCTCCATCCAATCCAAGTTGTCGCATTGTCATGTAGCCGCCTTTCAAATAAGCAAGAAGACTATGTGAATCTATCACATATACTCCATTATGCGAAAAACCAGTAAAAGTAGGATAGTTTGTTACAACAAACGTAATAAATTTTTTTGAGAATAATCACCTAGCTCTGGGAAATATTGGGGATGCATCTTCACAAATTCTGCTTTACGAACAGCTTGTTCACATCCCTCCTTCAAACGATTCCATGCGTCTGCATAATTCATAGGTTCCATGGAATAATGGATACACTTAGCATCAGCAACAAGAATGGTGTCTTTCATTCCAATCAATACATCAATTTCTTCAGAATCCCCTTGTACTCCATATACACGTGTAGGCATACACGTTATAGGGAATGATGTTTTATTGGTGGTTAGGTATTTATACAAATATTGTTCAAAAACAATTCCTCTATCATCAAGGCTGATACCACCTTTCTGGAGTAAACTATCAATAATATTAAAAGGAGAGGAAAATATTAAAGGATAAAACGGTAGCAGATAATAATCGCCAACTATATATAACATAGCTGACCAAATATCATTGTATTTGCCCCAATCAGCTTGTAACGCTTCAAGAACAAGCTTCACCTTATTAGCGCGAATGTCTGTTAGCTTTACTACATAATCCACTAAATCAGCTTTAAGCACCTTAGTTGGTATTGTTTCAAAGTCTTCACGCTTAAATAATGAGACATCGAAGTTTACATTATTTGTTATGTGATAGGCTATATATTGTAAAGCGCCCCATACAGAGATTGCCTCATCTATTGTAGCATTATGGAAATTAGGCAATGCAAGATTACCATCCAAAAATTCGTAATAAGAATCAACTGTAGCTTGCAAATCGTCAGCAATCCCCTTATGATCCTTAGGTTCTCCTTGACCAAAATCCAATTTTACGCAACTATCATTAACATGCACCTTTTTGATTCTTCTATTAGTAACGTATTGTCGCAAACGAAGCTCCACTTTCCCCTCTCTCTGCTGCCCTAGCATAAAGAGACGTCTTTCTGGAAACATCATATCGCCAGCAAACAATAATAGAAGGTCATTGCGATTTTCATAGTCGAAAGTTACCTGATGATTATTTTCATCAATCAGCACAAAGCCGTTATTATACAATATATCATCATATGAATGTTTGAGAACCACTGTTGCATGAGCACAGCTCATCATATCTTGTAATCTACCAGCAAATTCGTTAGGTTTAACATCATCTGCGCTAAACTGTTTATCTAAATAATGCCGCAAATTATTCAACAACAATCCTGCCGAATCCGTCAGACTTTCCAATGCTGCACGAGCATCAATCATTCCAATATTAGGATTTGGTGATTGTATCTTAAAGTTAGACAGATCAGATGCGTTATAAGAACCTTTTGCTGCTTTAAGCATAGCGTCCTTGTGCTTATCTGAAACAACCTTATATTCTCTATTTAGAACAGCCACTATATATTCACCTGCATCTATTCCTTTCAGGCTTAAATGATTTAGGTCATCATCTAATCGTTGATATAAGTTTTCATATAAATCATGAAGATACTGTGACAAGCAAGTAAAATTGTATATAGCTGAAACATCAGCATCAGTCATCGGATGTGATGATTTCACATCTTTATAAGCATCATAGAGCGCTACTTTATCAAATTTGTCAGTTGTTGGTTTAAATTCTGACTTGCGTTTATGCTTTACAATGTATTCCTTGTATGCCCTAAAAAATTCCCTCATTGGCATTTATCTAGATTTGACTGATTAGAAGTGAAGTAAAGGAAACGTCTTCTTTGGCCGTATAGTCTTATATTATCCTTAATAATTTTTATAATCCAAAGCCCATCATTATCCTTGCCTTCATGCTTCAGAATACCTTTCTTCTGTAAGGCAGAGAGGTCACGCTCAATGGCGCGCTGGCTCACCGACAAAGTCTCCGACATTTGTTTGCCGGTAATTGTCGGAGATTCTTTGATGACATTGAGGACTTTTTGCTGACGCTCAGTGAGTTTCGTCTCCGACATGTCTCCGTCATGGTCTCCGACATTCGGGGTGTCGGAAGAGGAAAAGATGATGGTTCGAAATTGGGTCGGAGTAGATTTGAACACAGGCTTCAGTTCGTCTTTATAACCTTCCAAAGCTTTGGTCTCATTACAAATGCGTGTGAGTCCACTACCTCGTTTCTCCATATAGTCAAGTTGAGCCATCACGTTTGCAAGTATGGGATTGCGCCTTTCAGAAGACACATCTTTGATGTCCAAATCCTGTGTCCTTTATTGTTTCATTACTGCATCATGCCTCGCGCCCCTTCATAAGAGCAACTCTCAGCACCTACTTTCTGTGCTTCATTCAGAGCTGTTTCCAAATCTGATTCTAAGAGATCGCATATTCCAAACATTACTTTGTCTTTGAACAAATTATTAATCAAAGCAGCCGCTGTCCAATCGCCCGCACCAGCGGTATCCACCACTTTTTCATTTGCAACAGGTTCCAAGTGCTTCCAATCGCCACTTAAGCGGTAGCTCAAGCCCTTTGCTCCTTGCGTCTGGATAAACAGCTTATCCTTATAGTCTTTAAACTGGTTAATGTCTTTTATCCTCTGTTCCGAGAACTTGACTATATCAGACACCTCAACACATTTGTTGAACAGGCTGACATTACCTCCTCTGCTGGAAGGCTCAAAGAATATCACCGACCCCTTTTCCTTAAATATAGTGGCTAGCTTCAAGATAGCGGGTGAAACCCTGTCAAAGAAGAATACCTTTGGCACAAAGTCTATCCTCTCAATTACCTCATTCGCCTGTTTCAGCGTCAGCGACTTGAAGTCCAGATACAATCGCCCGATATTGTTACGCGATTCAAACTTGTGTGTGGGAACACCATCCTTGTTAATGAAGTTACGCTGCACGATCACCGGTGTCTTACCGTCTTGGGTAGAGACAAAATCAGTGTGTACACGGTGCTTTTTCATGTCATCCAACACTCTCACCCCGTCTTTCGTGCCATCCAGACGGGCTATGGGATAGGCATCCCAACCCATGTGGGAGAGAATCATCATCACATTACCGCATGTGCCACCCACATAAAATGATACAGGGATGCGGTTTCCTTCCCAAATCAACACATCCAGACTGATCAGGCCTGCACCAACTATGATATTATTTGTTTCAAGTTCCATGTTTCAAGTATCAATATTCATACTTCAGTATTAAGCCTCTCCACCAACTCCGCTTTCACCTTTTCCCACGCCACCTGTGGGTCATACTCCACCTGTGGCCCAAGAATCATTTCCGTGTCCGTCAAGAATTCCTCATCCTGTAGTTTCCCATCCATATTCAGCAAAAATTCCTTGTATGTAGGCAGGTGCGATGCTGTGAAGCCCAGATACCGCTCATAGCTTTCCATCACTTTCACTTTATCCAACTCGGGGTGCATTGACAGTATCTTCCACAGGTCAAACAAATCACGTCCTTTTCTCCGCTGATAAACAGCCCTCAGTTTTGTCCCTGTCAGCTCTGCTAACTCATAGGTCAGCACCTCGCAAGCACCTTTGAACCACGAACTATCCATCGCAAAAGGTACCCTAACCATCGGATATACCGAGAAATGCTCCTTGCAGTTAATCTCCACCTTCAAGTGAATCTCGCCCGCATCCATATCCGTCGGTTGCACCTTAAACACCAGTGTATTGTTGTGCTTTTTCTGCTTCACCACCGGCTCGCCCAGCCAAGCCAGCGCATCCCTTAGATGGTCTATCGTCTCTTTGATGGGTTCTGCCTTCACTTGCACCAAGTCGATGTCCTCCGAGTATCTGGGCTGCGGCTTCAGATACAACTTACCCAATGCCGTGCCGCCACGGAACGCCAGATGCTCCGCAAGAAATGCATCGCTATAAATTGACACTAACGCACGGCAAACTATCAAATCCTGTTCGATGAATTTATTCACTACCCACGGAGCCTGCTCGCTCCATTCCGTAATATATCGCTCTGGTATCATAACTCGTCAATCTCGATGGTTTCGTTCACAATAACTCTCCACTTAGCGTTCCTTTCGCATCCCTCGCTGCTCTTTCCTGCCTTTAAGGGCACATACTGGAGCACGAAACCGGAACTTTTCAGCAGACTGTACAACGACTCTACCGCTTCACCTTCCTCTAGCACCTCGTCCAAAATATAGCCCAGACGCTGCAAACTGGTTACCGGCACCTCCTTCACGAAGTCAGCCCCTAAGCGCCCAAAATCCAGTTTCTCCACCAGTTCAGCCAAAACAGTAGCTGCCCGCGAAACGCTCCCTGTCTTAGCCTGATACGTCAGCAAATCCACTGCCGTCAGTTCAGGACATGACACGTTAATGTAGCCCGTCCGCGTCTGCCGTCTCTCCACGTATACCTCAGGAATATGGCTCTTGCAGAAATAATGCGTAAGGTACTTCTCTCCCTTCTTGTCACGCATGGCGGGAGGCTCTATCATCACACTGAACCGTAGCGGGACTTGATGCGAAGCTCCGTGATAGCTTGCCGCACTCAACAGAGCCACATAGTATTTGCGTCCCAGGTGGAGCATCATGTCATCCAAGTAAAACGACTGCGGCACAGCCCCGCGCAGCACATACTCATCCGGCACTATGACATAGAAGCCGCGCAGGGGCGACATAATCCGTCCCTTGCTCACCTCCCTGGTCAGCGCCCGTGCAATGCTGCCAGCACTCATGTCAGGGAATGCCTGCGCCACCTCATCGTGTGTGAAGGTGTAATTGCCTCTAAGCGGCTTATCATATATCCAGCTTGCTATGCTCGCCATTATCCCGTATTTAGTATTTCGTTTGCAAAGATAGACATTTTTTGTCTAACTGCGCAAATTAATAATGTTTTTCTTTTCCAATTATTGCGTATTGACTAATTTTATTGACCAGCATCAATTCTCATTGTACGCTTCCCCTGTAATCCAAAGAAGAAAAGGCTCACTTGACCTGTTGAGTTCCTTTAAGGCATTCGCATCCTCTATGGTGTAATCACGAGAACTGACATTATAGATAGCCACACAGTCGTTGAACTCCAAGCCAATCAACAGACCACCCAGGGACAGGAGTTTGCTGGTCAGCAAAGCAATGCCAAAACAGACATTCTCGCTAATGGGCTTCAAGGTCTTCTTATGCTCACGTATCATCTGAGACACGATGCGATAGAGTTCAAAGGGGTTCTGCTCGTCAGCGTATGTGATGCTCAACGGGTCGTGGAACAACTTCTCTTCAAAGAACTGGTGATACTCCTGCATCAAATCGTCAGCCCTGCGTGGACTTTCCTTGGATGGGAAAGGCAACACGGGGAACATGTCTGAGGGCTTGAAAGTATCATAAATGCCTCTCAACAACTTTACATGCCGCTCACCTATCAACGCTATCAAGATGCAAATGCGGTCAAGAATGGATTCTACACTCAGCATTGACTTGAAGCCAGGCAGAGCCTCAACATTGTCGGTTGCCACATTGGTCTCGATGCCTTTGTCGATAGCCACATTCTCGGACACGGCAAAGAACAGATTGCGGGTATTGTCATCCTTCATCTTGGAGAACAAAGCCTTGGCAATGTTGAAGTAAAATGCTCTGGGCAATGAACTCACATCCAGAATCACATCGCGATATTGGCTCAAATCGCGTTCTGCCACCTGTCGGCTCATCATGGCTATGCGCTTCTCCCAACTTTGGGTGGTGTCAATCGGTATCTCGGTGAGGGTGAATCCATATTTATTCTGGAGGGATTCCAACTCCTTCACGTTGTCCCTATAGAGTTTCCTGTTCTGAACATGATTGCCACTATCGGGGAAGTCAAAGGTGAGGCAATCCAACTGCAAGCCTTTCACGTTCTCCAGCAACAGGGTCAGCGTGTTGTTCATACGGGGGTCGAAGCCCTTGCCCAACAGGAACAGAACTTTCACCTCAGGATTATCGCCATAAAACTCCTTGCAGAATTTGGCCAGCTCATCCTTACCGTGGTATTTAACGTATGATTCCCATCTATACTTCATCTCGGTCTCTTATTTTACAGAATGCGCCCATTGATTCAGGCGATACAACGACAGTTTGCGCCATCCGCCACGACGCAGGGGCAGATGGGCGTAAGCACACAACCATTCATTCAAGTAGAATACAGCCCAATTTTGGTCTTTCTTGCCTTGCGTACGTGGTACTTTATATAACAAGTTGTTGGCAAGGCAGTCTTTCAGCAGGATGGCAAGCTCTTCGTTGGCTGGGTCTTGGAACCAGAAACCGTCCAGCCCATATTGGCCGGTATTCTCCTCTTTCACGGCAAAACCACTTACCGTGCGATAGGAATAGGTTGGGCTGAAAGTCTGCTCGCGACAGAAATCAATCAAATGCATCAGGAACGCATAAATTTTGTTACCACGCTGCAACTGCTTGACATCCTCCAAATGGCTCTTGCAATAATCGCTTACTATCTTGTCCTGATCTTCAGGCGTGAGGTCATAGCGGGCTGTGTCCATTATCTTCTTGGAGAGCAACAATTCGTACATCTTGGATGCCATGCTCAGGAACTGCTCAATATTGCCAGATGCCAGGTCTATCAAAGTCTGCTGGCCATAATACTGCGGAATCTTACTAATCTCTCCGGGCAGCAACTCTTCTGCATAGTCGTTATAATCCTTACTGAGAATACCCATCATCTCCAGATAGTCGTATTCAAACAAGCGGGGCGCACTGTCTTCGCGTGAAGCATAAATCAGCATGGCACGGCTGTGTTTGGCACGGTCGTACGGGTCTTCCTGACCGATGACCTTGATGCATGACAGATAATTAGGATAGCTTGCCAGCGTTTCCATCTGGGTAAAGTATTTTCTGCAGGCATCATTGTACGCCGCATTATAGTTCTCTGTGGTAATCTCAGACAGATAGGTAAAGAGATCTATGCCATCGTAAGAGACCTTGGAACGCATGGATGCCACCCCCTTGGCCATCTTATTAAACAGGCTCTGAGAAAGCATTTCAAGCTTGATAACCTGATAGTCGCGCCCCTGAATATTGTTGTCGCTCAGGATGTCCTCAGTGCTCAGAGTTTCCAAACGCTCTGCAATCCATAAAGTAGCATGAATGCGACGCTCGGCCACCTCGCTACGGATAATACGCTTCTGACGTTCCGTAAGCTTGTGGCCATCATCTATCTGGAAAATGAATTCGTGGCACAAGGGTTTACCATCGTATTGGAACCACTCGGCTTTCATGGCATTCAAGGCAAACAGTTCATCGTTGCCATCAATGCCGTCAGCTGGTACCACAAAGCAATCCAAGAACTCACAGACCTTGCGTTCCTGTTTGGTAGCCCAGTCAAGCAAATCCTTGCCAGTATAGATTTCCTTCAATTCCCCGAACTGGTTTACAGGCTCTTCGGGTGTGTAGGTTATATCTTGCAGGGATGTATATTTGATGCCCGCCAATGTCATACAGGTCTTGAGAGTAGCCAGTACAATACGTGCATTGAGCAGGGCAAGGAAGATGCGACGCTGTTCGCGCTGGCCAAAAAGATCATCATCTTCAAGGAACTCATAGTCGCGTCCCATCTGAAGGTAAACACCGCATTTCTGAATCTGTTCGTAATTATCCTTTACGCCAATCTTCATCAACTTACGGAAGATGAGATTGGTGCTCTTGGCCGTTACGCGTTGAAGCACAGAGGGCGAGAAGAGACGAAGTAGCGTAGTCTTTCCTGCACCTGGTGAACTCAGAATATAGGTTAGGGTTCCCCACAGCGAATCATTCGCATGGTTATCCTCCAAATAAGACAGAGGCTCTACCGAGAACAACTCCAGGAATCGTTCATCGGTCTCAATCCTTTCGGAAGCACGGATGGCAAATGGGTTCTTGTAATTCATAATGTCAATTAATGACGACTGATACGGGGAAACAGTCCTTTAAATTCTTGATCATCGTCGGTATCCTGCCACAGGATGGGCAGGGAATTGTTAGGCGTGTTGTGGGAGAGCACCACAGGCAGGGCACACTCGTCGAAGCCCAGAAAAGGCTTGACCGTGCTTCCCACATTGTAGGCTTTGTCCTTTTTCAAATCCTGATGCAGGTACTGTGGTTTCTCCAACACCTTCATCAATACGGGGTCATCAGTAATCCCGGTGCTCAGGTTATCTTCAAGTACCTGCACGATGTGGATATGGTACTTGACGTGGTTGTAGCCGCGCTTATCCAGAAAATCATCGAGACTCTTGCGAATGTTTTCTTCTGCCTTATGCGTAGCCATACAGAAGAGTATGTCAATATGCAGTTCTGGCTGATGGGCATCCAACAGATAACTCAGGTGTAGTTCTTCCTTTCTGCCTTCTGCCTTTTCTTCCTCTGTAGGTTCAATGTTCTCAGCACACAGCTCATCGATTATCTTTCCGAGTTTGCCGTGAAACTTCTGGTCTTTGTCCCCAAAGCGAATGAAACTCTTTCCACTGGCGGTGAAGTCGTCGATGAGGAAGATATTGCGGAAGCAAGGTTTGTCCATGCCCTTCAGTTTATCATCGTCGCGCAATTCCTTCAGCATTTCCTTCAGTTTCTTTCCGTCAGGGTAATAATTGGTGAGCACCTGCTCGTTGCTGAATCCTGCACTGCGGCGCAGAATGTCGGTATGGGCACCGTCGCTGAGGCCCACGACTAATGACGAACGCTTCTCTATGGCAAAATGATCCTGCACTTTCTTATTGCAAAGCATGTAGGTTGGCATGTGCGCATTCTCGGTGGCTTTACGCAACAGAATAGGTCGGATTTTTGAGTCGTAAAGCAAATCCACCAGATAGTTCATCTGAGTGGAAGAGATGAACACCAACTTCCTCTTCACGAAATTGAGGACGGTAGCGCGGTCTTCTTCATCAAACTGATTCAGCCATTGTACCAAGCTGCTCATGAAGCGAGTTCCGGGCATAAAGCGGTCATAGGCATCATATTTCATGCTGCCCATAAACTCAAGCTCAGGACGTTCGGAGTTTAATCCTACATAGTCCCAACCCATGACGCTTGATAATAGCTGGCTTGCTAAATTACTGTTCATACACTGAATTTACATTTAATGATACCGTTGATGACGGTGAGACGGCTTAAATAATATAAGGTGGCATCAATGCCTTTCATTCCAGAGGGTGCTATGTTCCAACAGCTGTCTGCATTCTTTGACACACGGTCAACGCTGAGCGAATAACGGCTGGAGAGCATTTCGTAGTCGTTGCCCTCAATTGTTTCGTAATCACCTATACAGAGTGTGTGGGCTGCGTCCTCAATTACTTTCAGTTTGCTAACCTCGTGATAGACCACAATATCCATGCTGTGGCTGCTGCGCCATACACGGATGCCTTTCAACTGCTTGTCCCAGATGATTTCGCGGCAGGTGGCGTAAAGCACTTCTGCATCGGAAGCGGTTTTCACTTTTTCAATAGAAAGTTGCTGATTTCGAGGAGATAACTCATATTTGATGAAATCTTCAGGCAAACGGTGGCGTAACTCATCGCTCAACTTTTGCAGTTCGCTGTCGAAAGGCTGGTTCTTCCATTCCTCCAACTTTGCCTCATCGCCTAATGCCAAGAGACAAGCACCATTGTAGTAGCCGACCTTGATTTGTGGCCAATACTTGCAGTCGATGGTGTTCATGAATGATTCGCCCACTGACTTGCCACGGCCTGTGGCCACTACAATCTGTGCTCCGTTCTCCAAGATCGGTAGCAAAGCATTCGTGATTTCAGGACACAAACCTTTTGTGTAACGGCTGGTATGGTCTGAGGCTGAGAGAGTACCATCGTAGTCGAAGGCTACGGTGGTAAACTTGCCCCTATTCATCTGGCGCACAAAACGCTTGCAAGCATCACTGTAATGCTCCCACAACGGGATGTTATCTTTTCCGGCAAGACCCAGTTTACGAAGGACAGCTGCTTCGAGTGTCTTTTCTGAGGGAAGGATGCGGTTGGTCAACTTGAAATAGTCCAGATTGTACAACACGCGGCCATACCCTGGCACTCCGGGTTTGCCGGGGTCAATGCCACGGGCTTCGCCCAAGTTATTGACAAAGCGGAATGCCTTCAACAGCATATCGATGGATGCTGCTGGCGTTTCCTGTTCTGTTTCTATATAGATGACTGGCACACTTTGGGGCAGGCAAGCGATGGTTTTTTGTGCCAAATCTTTTTCAATGGGCGTGACCAAAGCAATGATGCAAGAGTTCTCGCCACGCTTGTCGAACCAGTGATGACGGCCATGGCCAAAGTTGCGGTAGTCGCTCAACAGGGCTGAGCCTAAAGCTGCCTCTGTGAGTTTGGATTCAATATCCCATGCCACTGGCTCACCTGCTGCACCATAGAGAACAATGAAGTTCTGGATGGAGGACAGTTCAAGGTTCAATGGCCTTGTGGCCAGTTCAAAGTTCAAAGTGTCATGCAGATTCAAAATTGAATCTTGAACCATGTAACCTGCTACTTTGCAGAGCAGCGTGAACGTGGCAACCAACGAATTTGTTGCTAAGAAGCCATCTTTCTCGCTGGGGATGTCCTCGCACCAACGCAGCACCTTGGGGTATTGCTCTAACAATTCCTCAGTGGGGTTGTTCTTACGGAGGGTCAGGCTCATCATGCCTGTCTCGTTATATTTCAGGCCATACTTGATAGCATTGAGGATATCCTTGTTCTTGCCGCTGGCACTCAGAAACAATAGTTTGCTATTACGGATAATATCCTTTCCTGCATACATCAACTGCAAAGGGGTCATAGCCTCTCCCAGCACGCCATTGCGCCGCTGGTAAAGCTGGGCTGCATAATGGCAAGCACTGGAAGAGCCGCCAGAGCCAATGCACACCAGAGGGATCTGCTTGTTCTCTGCAAACAGAAAGCGCGCAAGACGCGTCACATCCTGCTGCCCAGCCCATCGTATGGTCTCCGAAAGCTTTTTCAGTTCTTCCTTAAATGGCTTTCCCATAATAAAATGTTGAGTCCACTTAAAAGTGGTATTAATTTCATTCGCAAAGGTACTACTTTTTCTCGAAACGGAAGTATAAAATCATCGTTTCGCGCGTAATTTAAGCAATTTTTGTCTAAAACAAGGCTATAGTATAACAAAAAGAAACGATTTGTGATGAAAAATGACTACCTTTGTACCCACAAATCAGATAATTGGCGAATATGATACCGAATAAGCACTATAATTCCTACAAGGAGGGGCTGGACCTGGAGTTCCTGCGGGAGTATTGGGAGGAGTATGTGGAGGAGAGAACGTTCGAGCGGAGCAAAACACTGAAGAAAGCGGGGACTCATCCCGTCAATATCTGATTCATGCTGAAGTTGGAAATTTCCTTAAACAATGCATATGGAACATCTTCGAAAAATCTGTGCAATCACAGATCCTTTTTTAATTCTAAATGAAGCTGTTAGGATTGTTTACAATGTACTTTTCCACCCCACAGGATGGAAAAAAGGTGGAAAAACTTCTCTTAATGAGTTGAATATCAAATAATAGCGTGCGGAATGCGTTTTCCACCCTGTTTCCTTGTAGACGTTTCAAAATAGCAGTATCTTTGCAGCGTCAAAACGAAAAAGAACATGAAAAGGAAGACAATTGGAATCATCGTTGCAGTACTGGTGCTGGTCTTAGCGGGTAGTATCGGATGGAACTTGCGGGACTTGCAACAGAAGCGCATGCTCAATGGCGCAGAAAGTATTGCATTCACAGACGTAGACGGCACGGAACGGTTGTTGGCGCAAGTAGATACGACACGGCTGACAGAAAGTTCGCAGATGCTATATAACCTTCTGAGGGCTTTAGTGAACGAAGAGAGATGGTATCTAAACCATGCCGACACAGCATCCTGCCTCTCGTCGGATGCAGAGACATGGAACTTTAAGCGCGAAGCGGATAATCAGGAAGCGGAAACCCAAGCATTTCTTGATGACGCTACCCTCATGCGTGTGTTCCATTATTATGAACAGGCGAGTCTTGGCGGTACAAGCGATGACAATGATGCTTTGCGCCGCTTCGGGCGTATTTGTTTTGTGCTAACTCGTCAACCAAGTGACAATATTCTTCCTCTGCAGAAAAACCAGCTCTTTCATTTAGCCATTCATTGTGCCGAGACAACCGAAGATCATGCTCTGGCCTACCGTGCCTATGACAGATTTGCTGATTACCTGCCTCATAACAATGCAGTCCAATTGCAGTTGTACTTGCGCTATGCACTGGAACACTATCGCCAGTTGCCTGGTCATCCACGCTGGCTGTTGATGATACTTAACGACTACGGACGTGCGGTACTCAATCGTTCGCCCTTTGACCTGCATCACTTTGGCTCTTTGGTACGCATCACCGACATTGCAGCCAAGCATTGCGAAGAGCGTTTGTCCCCAATAGTCTTGGATTCCGTATATCAGGGATTGGATTCGCTTTGGGCATTACCCCACGACGACTTTTCATATACGTGCGCTGCCAGTGGGTCTTTTGATCTTTCTAATATATTGGAAATCAGCGTGCCTATTGGCATGTATGAAGATGCGCAACAAGAGCATAAAGAAGATGATGCAAAGGATCTGCAGCCATTGTATGAAAGCGAGACGAAACAGGCTGAACAGGACTACGCAATCCATCGCGATACCTTTTTGGCACCAGGCTATGTGAAGAAATCTATGATGCTTCAACGGCGACTAATGACAATGGTTATTATTGTTATTGTGCTGACTGTGATTGTCCTTCTTCTCGTTCTCAGAAACTGGCTGAGGGGTGTACGACGCAAGCATGAAACTGAAAGGACTGCCCATCTGCACGAGGCAGAACTGTTGGCAGAACGCATACGACAGAAAGATACCGTGATTTCGATGTTGCGCGGTCATATTATGGACAAAAGTGAGATTCTCGACATGCTAGAGCCTACAGCTGGCAAGCGCACTGTCATCAACGCCCGTAACTGGCACGAAATAGAGATGACCCTTGATACTGCTGACGGCAATTTCGTCAGCCGTTTGCGAGCGGAGCACCCACAGTTCAGCGAAGAGGACATCCGCCTGTGTATGTTGGCCCGACTACAACTCTCCAATACCGCACTATCCGCCATCTATCTTATCTCCGTCTCTGCCGTACAACATCGAAAACAGAAACTAAAAAAAGAAGGATTTGGCATCACTGATTCCGCGGTGTCCTTTGACCAGATAATAGCGAATTTCTAAACAATCATTCTTATGGATAATTATCTCTTTCGATGCGGATGGCTCCGCATCCTGCCCTTACTGTGCCAACTCAAAAAAACATCAAGAACAATGAAAAAGATTTTAGTAACCATGATGGCCCTCGCGCTGACGATAGCAGCGCAGGGGCAGACAGAGACAATCGACACGAGCAAATTTGTAGTCACCTACGACTATGCAGTACAAACCAAGATGGGAATAGACGACAGGGAGATTGTCGATTCCTGCTGCGTTGCACTCATGGTGGGCACACGTCACACGATGCAGATGGAATATTACCAGTATGCGTGCCAATGTCTGGGCGACCGTAGCGTGGAGATTGAGATGATACGCAACAGTATACACCTCTATCCTACCATTTACGGCAACTATCCAGATGGCAAGATGACTACACGAGAGTTCCTTGCTCCAAGATTGTATGTCATCGAAGAGCCAATGAGCGCGCAGCAATGGACGCTGACCGACGACACGTTGACGGTGATGGGCTATGCGTGCAAGACGGCTACTTGCCAATATGCCGGCAGGAGTTGGACGGTATGCTATACAGAGGACATCCCCTCGACCGCCGGCCCGTGGAAACTGCACGGGCTGCCAGGACTGATTGTCCGCGCAACGGATAATCAAGGCATACATACCTTCTGTCTTCGGTCTTTAGAACAGAAAGCCGTGGCGATGCCATCATTTAACGACCCGAAGGATATGCGCGAAAAGCGTGACAAATTCATCAAGGAGCGAAACAAGCTACGCTGTAACAGCCGCTATGTAAAAGACCCCACCTATTATCTTAGCAGCAAGAGAGGTATGGTCGGAATCAGCTACAATGATGGAGGATCTTTCCTTTTCTGGGACGAAGAAGATTCAACTGACGCAAATAACTTCTTCGACCCGATGCGAAGTATTCCCAAAGCAGAGAATGTGCGGTATTATCAACCGTTGGAACTGGAGTAAAGCAATATGAAACGACAAATCATCACTATCCTGCTCGCTCTCGTCACTGCAACGGCATGGACGCAAGAAACAAACAACGTGACGCTGCAAGGCAGCATACAGGACTCATTCTTGGAACGCGGTCTGTTTGACTGCATAGTGACGCTGATGCGGGCCGACAGCACTGCGGTGGAGTGCCAGCCGAAGGTCTATGAGATAGGCAACGACGAAATGCACATCAGCACCGTCTTCTATATCAACGTGCCGCGAAGGGCGGCGGACTACATCGTCAGGGTGCAGAAGGACGGCTACGAAGACGGCTGGGCGAAGGTGAGCGTTCCCGAGGGCTACAAGGAGAAGACGCTCATGGTGCCGATGGTGAACATGCGGAAGTCTGTCATGAAGAGCGTGGACTTGAACGAGGTGGTGGTGAAGGCCACGCGCATCAAGGTGAAGATGCGCGGCGACACGCTGGTCTATGATGCCACGGCATTCCAACTGCCGGAGGGGTCGATGCTGCAACACCTGATAGAGCAACTTCCCGGCGCACGGATGACGGACGCGGGCGAGATTTTCATCAACGGACGGAAGATAGACGAGCTGACGCTCAACTCCCGTACACTCTTCAAGGGCAACAAGAAGGTGCTGCTGGAGAATCTGCCTTATTTTACGGTGAAGGAACTGAAAGTGTTCGAGCGGCAGTCGCTACAGGCGGCCATGAGGGGTGAGAAGGACGAGAATCCGGAATATGTGATGGACGTGAACCTGAAGGACGAATATGTCGTAGGTGTGATAGCCAATGCCGAGGCGGCGGGCGGCACGCATGACAGGTATCAGGCGCGGGCATTCGGGCTGCTGCTCACAAAGACGCTGACGGTTGGTGCGTTTGGCAACCTAAACAATATCAACGACGGCAGCCGTTCCCTCGCGCAGGGATGGCATGAAGGGCAGGGACTCATCATGGGCAACCAGAACAAACCCTCGACGCGCAAGGCGGCAGGCGTGAACATCGACTATCAATCGACGAAGAAGCAGTACGGATTCCCTGCCATAGCCGAGAATGTGGAGATAGCCTTCGACCGCTACAACAACATCGACGAGTCGGGCACTTATCAAGAGCGGTTCCTACCCGTGGGTACGGCGTTTGCCGAGCGTATGCGCACATCCCGAAACAAGATGACGGCGGTGCAGGTGATCAATCAGTTCCATTGTCTGCCCTGGCTCTTCGAGAGTTCTGCACATTTATATTATAGAGAGACCGACAACAGCATGTTGGGCACCTTGCAGCAGTGCGACAGTCTGCGGGTGACTGCCACGCAGCGCACGGAAGGCCTCGGCAAGACGAAGGACTACGGACTGGGATGGCTGCGGGCAAGGTTCCCCATCTTCAATAAGATAGAGGGCAATGTAAACGCATACTGGACGCGCACCGACCGCGAGGCTTTCAATCGCCAGCACTCCACGGCGGAAGCCACTGCCACCGACTATTTCCGCCATGAATACGAGGATGCCAGCACCACGCAATACAGGTTCGAGCCGTCGCTGAGCTATGACCGTAGACTGTGGAAGCAGCTGCACATGTACCTGACGGAGCGCTATCAGTTGAGCGGCAGCAACAGCAACGACCAACTCTATATGCTCAACGACCTTGCAGGATGGGGACTGCAAGACAGCACCGCCATCGGCCTGCTGCCCTCGAACCGCGAACTGCTCCGCAGCGTCTATGATACAGAGAACAGCACCCGTAGCCGTCTGCAACAGCAGGAGAACGAGTTCACCGTGGCCCTGAAATGGAACAAGACCGAGCACTTCCCCGTCGATGTGACGCTGAGCCTGCCTGTCTATGCGCAGCACGAGCGGCTCGACTACGAGCGGGGAGCCATCGACACCCTCGCCCGTCACAACCTCTTCACTGTGAATCCCTCGCTACATCTGAAGCACAAGGTATGGTCGCTGCGCGTAGGCATGACGACATCGACGCCGGGTCTGATGAACCTGATGCCCTACCGCGATGCCCGCAACGCACTCAGCATCATCGAGGGTAACCCACGGCTGAAGAACAACCGCCGCGTGAACGCCAGCATCACGTGGTCACCCCAGCTGGCAAGCCGCCACACGGGCTTGACAGGCTCACGCATCGAGTCGCGCTACGTCTATCATATCAGCTCCGTGGCGCAGGGTTTTACCTACGACGAGCAGACCAGCGCCTACACCTACCGCCCCGAGAACGTGGAGGGCAACTGGCAGTGGAACACGTCGCTGAGCACCACGTTCTCGCTCAGCAAGAACCAGAAGTGGTGGATAGACAGCAGCACGGGCTGCGACGTATGGCACTCCGTCGATTATGCCTCGGTGAGCGGGATTTTAGACGCCCAGCTGAACAAAGTGGAGACCGTGAACCTCAGTGAGAACCTGAAACTGAGCTACAAGGCGAAGCACACCAAGGTGAGTCTGCTCGGCGACCTGCTGTGGCGGCGCACGTGGGGACACCGTTCGACGTTCAGCAATATCAGTGCCTTCGATTTCCGCTACGGCGTAAATGCCATGCAGACCATCCCGACGTGGAACACCACCTTGAATATCGACGGCATGATGTTGAGCCGTCGCGGCTACGGCAGCGATGCCATGAACAAGGACGAGTTTGTGCTCAACGCCTCCATCACCCAGCCCATCCTCCACGGCAAGGTGAAGCTGACCCTCGAAGGCCACGACCTGCTGCACCAGCTCAGCAACACCACCTACGAGGTGAACGCCTAGGGCCGCACCGAGACATGGTACCGCGTCATCCCCAACTACGTCATGCTCCGCGTGGCATGGCAGTTTAATAGGAATCCTAAAAAATAAAGCAATATGAAACGACTCCTATACATTATATTATATATGGCACTGGCCGTCCATGCGTCGGCGCAGGTGAAAGTGACGGGGCGGGTGATTGACCTGCAGAACAAGCCCGTGAGTGATGTCATCGTGAAGGTGGTGAACGGCAGCAAGACGCTGGCGTTCACCAGCACGAATGCGAAGGGTGAGTATGCGCTGGAGGTCAAGAATGCGCCCAGCGGGGAGGTGTCGCTACAGTTCACTCACATCAGCTATGAGAAGGAGTCGGAACGATTGACGCTAAAGGAACGGACGATGAAGGTGGATATGGTGCTGACACCGAAGGCAGTTTCGCTGAAGGAGGTGACGGTGAAGCCCGACCCGCTGCGGCAACGGGGCGACACGCTAAGCCATAACCTGGCGTCGTTCCTGGGCAAGGGCGACGTGACGCTGGAGGACGGACTGAAGCGGCTGCCGGGCGTGGACGTGTCGCAGAACGGCGGCATCAGTTACATGGGCAAGCCCATCTCGCAGTTTAACATCGAGGGCATGGACCTGCTGGGCGGCAAGTACAACCTGGCGACGAGGAACATCCCGGCGGACTACGTGACGCAGGTGGAGATAGTGCGCAACCACCACAGCCGACGGGTGGAGAAGGACGTGCCGAGCAACGAGGTGTCGATGAACATCAAACTGTCGAACAAGGCGAAGTTCAAGCCGTTCGGGCAGGAGGAAGCGGGTGCGGGCTACATGGAGGACGGCGATGACAGGCTGCAAGCCCTGCTGGGACTGACGGGCATGATGTTCACGAACAAGTTCCAGACCATCTGCTCGGTGAAGGGCGGCAACTACAAAGGCTTTGCACAGGCCGACATGTACGACCACTTCGGCGGCTCGGACGTGAGCACCCGCGCCACGAGCCT
>Ga0247611_10004061_pt1 | contig 20735 bp, 24 predicted proteins | sample 177DNAGHGhighgp2_FD_192422 | JGI IMG/M metagenome (GOLD analysis project Ga0247611, IMG submission 192422) | Sheep rumen microbial communities from Palmerston North, Manawatu-Wanganui, New Zealand - 1770 DNA GHGhigh gp2 | ecosystem: Host-associated > Mammals > Digestive system > Stomach > Rumen...
CTTATATGTGAACTTTTGGGAGATAAAAATGAAAACAATTGAAAGATTCTTTTATCTTTGTAACGGTAAAATGTGGTGTTCAAAAAGAAAAGACGGCAGAAGAAATGAATTTTGTCAAGCAAATGCTCTTGATACAGATTACTGCTATCACACAACAAATAAAGATTTTAGAAAACACAAAGACGGGAATAATTTTAAAATAATTGAAAGCGAATATGGTGATACTCATTATATTGATCACTATGAATTAGATAGTAAGTATGATGAGAATTTTTATAAGAAAAAAGTGGAAGCAAATAGAAAAGCTGAACTTGAAATATTAGAAAAGGGGAATATTGATGACTAATAGAGAATATATAGAAAGTTTTAATGATGAAGCTTTTCTTAAATTTATGTCTTGGTTTGGAAATGGAAAAAAATATATTTGTACTAATTATGCTGGACGTGATACTGATTATAAAAAGATTGTAAATTGGTATGGTGAAAAATATGATGAAAATAGTGATTTTTGGCAATTTATACAACCAACAATAGATAAAGTTTCGAATTGGAGGAAGACGATGAATGTTCCGATAGCTAAACCGTTAGACGATAGATACAAGCTTGCAATAATTGATCTAGAAAAAGATGTTAGAGATCTTGTTAATATTATGAAAGCAAAGGCAGCATATGAAAAAGGACTTATTTCAAATGATGAATTTAGAGATGTTGTTTTAAATAAAAATGAGGGAAAATATGTCTAATAAAGAAAAATACATACCAACAAATGACCTGTTAAGAAAACTTAAAAAGATAAGAAATGAAAAGAAAATAGATATAGATCCTAGAATATTCAACGCCATAAAAGACTGTGCAATTAGTAAAGATTATCTTTTAGAAAAAGAAAGAAACGGACGTTGGATAATTATTGATGTAACTGCAGATGAAGAAATAGTTGTTGCATGTAAAAGATGTAAAAATAAAAAGATTATAAAAAATCTTAATGAACTTACAGAATTTTGTGATAAATGTGGAGCTTATAATAAAGGGCGAAGTAATGCTGCATATTATATAAGTATGTTTTATTTTCCAGATACACTAAAAAGAGATAAAATTGAAAATATTATAGAAAATGAAGAGAACGGAAAGGAAATTAAAAATGTTTAAAATAGATAAAGACGATGAACTATATTCATTAATTAATGATTATAATAAATGTATTAATAATATTATAAATGATATTGAAGATCTTCGCATAGATACACATAAAAATTTAGATGTTATTGATTTGCAAAATTTAGAAGAAAAAATATCAAAAATAAACATAAAAAGAAATAAAATACAAAATAAATTTTTAAAAATATATAACTTATATACAACATATCTTTCAGATTATGTTTATACTCTTAAAGAGAAAGGAGAAGTCAAATAAACCATGCGAAATGTAAAATATATGATACATTTATGCCCAGAAAGAAAGTGGTATGTCGATGAATTTCTTATCCCAAAGATTAAAGAGCGTGGGATAGACGAAAAAGACATGTTACTTTATTTTGACGAGAGAAAAGAAGGATATCTTAAATCTTTAATGAACGAGATGAAGATATGTGCTGATATAAAAGAAGATACATTTATATGGCATTTACAAGATGATGTGTATCCAAGATCTGATTTTTATGAAAGATCTCTTAGTGTAATAAATGATTATGACATAGTTTGCGGATATTGTAATCCTATATCAAAATTTAAGGCAAAATCAGGGGAAGTTGCAAAAGAAGAGATGTGGTGGTCGTTTCCTTGCATTGGAATGACGAATTATATTTCTAAGATGTTTGTCAACTGGTGGGATGTTAATTGGAATAAGAAAAAAGAATATGAAATGTACATTCGTGAGAAGAAATTTGGTGATCAAATCTTTCGCGACTTTGTAAATAGTGGGGTTTTATCTCCAGAGCCTAAATGTTTTAATATGAGGCCAGTACTTGTACAAAGCATTGATGAAATTATTGGTGGATCTGTTATTAATAAAAGTAGGCCAAAGTTTTTTGGATCTAGTGAGACATTATATTTTGAAGAAGAGATTGAAAAAGAGTTTAGAAAAGGTGTTAAGGAGAGGTATAAGGAAATACTTAAAGAAAGGAATAAGAAAAATGGCTAGAAGTAGATTTAATTATATTTGCATAACTGAAGATAACGAACTTAAAAAATATGCGGCTCAAAGTTTAGATCAAATTATTGATGAAACTAATAATGAGTATAAAAGTATAATAAGAGAAGGTCTTCATGATGATTGGGATGAAGATTATGAAGAACTTACTTGGCATGATTAAAGTAATAGATAGAGAAGAGAAAAAACGAAGAAAGGATATTCGCACCAAAAAGTAATTTTATAGTAGAGAGTATAACTTTCAAGCCTGACGAAAGTATTACTCTTTATTTTTTTTGTCAATTATATTTTACCAAAAATGAAAGGAGAATGAAATGAGTAAATTTGGTACGGTGTTTGACAATGTTTTTAAAGTCATGTCAGATCACTCCCCGGCAATTCTTACAGGACTTGCTTGCGCTGGGGTAGTAGTGACCGCGGTGGTCGCAATTAAAGCTGGTCCAAAGATTGAAAAGATCATGAATGAACATAAAGAGGATATGGATGATCTTGAAGAAAAGTTTAACGATGAAGAGTATGCTATGAGCGAGGAGACTTTTAAAGAGTACAAAAAAGAAAAGAACGAAATCATAGCAAATACTGCAAAAAGAATTGTACCCGTTATGGCTCCCGTAGTTATATTTACTGCTGCAACAATAGTATCGGCAATAGCATCAGATAAAGTATCAGCAAAAAGGATAGCAGCAGTTTCTGCAGCATATGAGATTGCCTCTTTATCTTTAAAGAATGAGAGAGAAGCAATAAACGAACTTGTACCAAAGAAAGCCGAAGAAATAAAAGAAGCAGTTATAAAAAAGAAAATGGAGTCTACCCCAATTCCAGATGAAAAGTATATTTATTCAACTGGTCGAGGAGATATCTTATGTAAAGACGTTTATACTGGCGTTTGCTTTAGATCGTCACATGAAGAAATTGCAAGGGCTATAAATGCTGTTTCTAAGATGTGTATGGCTGAAAGTTGGGTTACCGTATCCGACCTTTATTATGAACTTGGTGTTAAAAAGATCCCGCCGATTGCAACGGATATTGGTTGGCATGATAATAATCTTGTAGAAGGATCTATACCTGCTCACATTATTACATGCTGGGACGATACTGGTACAGTTCCTGTAATTGGCCTTGATTATGAAGTAGATCCATTCTTCAAAGAAGGCGGCCGATTTCGTCACTAACGAAGAAATAGATCATTTTAGAGAATATTTAGAAACAGAAACCATAATGCCAATGGATATGGTCGATCTTTATGTGGCAGATTTTATAAACAAGAATGAACTTTTAAGAAAGTATTATATTTGGAGAGAGAATAATTATCCAGATCTGCCATTTAAAGAAAAAAATCCATATTTATCGGATAGGGACGAATGGTTAATAAGTAAAATATTAGACAATTAATTTATATGGGAACTAGCCTCGAGTGGATACTGCAATATACAAGTTCCGAGACGTTTGGCATCCTCCAAAAACTGCCAATGCCATGTTTTACGTCTTCTTAGAGTATATTGTAAGTCCACATTTAAAGGAGTTATAAATTATGACAAGGATGAATTATTTCTTTGAGGATGGTGACATAGCAAGAGATTTTTTAAATAAGTCAACAAAAGAAATAAACACTGATAAAAAACACATTCTTTCTATGTTTGATGATTTTATTTTGAATTCTTCTTTTGACGATGGAGATTATGAGATTATATTTGAGTATGATGATGAAGATCTGCTTAGAAGAGTGTCGTTTATAAATCATCTTGCAATGGAAACCAAGATAAGAAAAACAAAAAAGGATATTTTTAAAAAGTCGGCCCCATATGTAGTTGTTGCATGTCTATTCTTTTTATTAGGAACTTTTAACCATACAAGAAATTAAAAGGTATACTAATATGACTGACGATGAACTTCTAGCAATAAAAGCAAATAATCTCTTACATAAAAATTATATTTTAGATATTAAATCTGAACTTAAGGCAGAGATTGATATATCTAAAAGATGCGGAGATTATAAAAGAAAACAAGCTGCAACAAGAGCTCTTAATCTAATAGAAGCTTTTGAGTACGTCCTTGATAAAGACGGAAAAATCTATGACTAGTTATATTTGAAACTTTGGGAGATAAGTTTCACCAGATAGTATAAAAAATCCGAAAAAACAGTAGTTTTCACACGTGGCGCACAACGTATGATGCTAACAATGTCTGGGCTTTAAAGTCTCCCTATTATATTTTCGCACCAAAAAACAATTGTATATAGAGAACTATAATGTTCAGTAATAAAAATAATAAAGCAAGTTTAAATGATGAAAGGAGAAAAGAAATGAGTAAGAACAAGAACAAGGATCATGACGAGCGTATTAACGAGGTTATTAATGAAATGGTAGCTGAAAAGGCAGCAGAAAGGAGAGAAAAAGAAATGGCAGCAGAGAACGAGATCAAGGAACAGGCAAACGAAGAAGTAACGGCAGTTGTTGAAAAGAAGCCCGGATTTATTGGGTTTATGAAGAAGAACAACAAGAAGATCATCGGCGGAGTTTTATTGACGGCCGGTGTTGTAGGGGCATATTTCCTCTACAAGGCAATGACAAATGGAAGCGAGATTCCGGTGGTTGACGGAGATTTGACCGTGGACCCAGATACTGTTGATGTTCCCTTTGAGGAGGCATCGGCAGTAGTGGAAGCATAAAAAGTATAATAAATATTGGAGCGGCTAAAAAAGCGCTCCTTTATTTTTTTTTTTGTAAGGAGATTAAAACATGAATGAAGAAAATGTTAGGATTTCATCTCTCGACAATTCTTATGAAACTAGAGAAAAAAGAAATGAGATTGATAAAGATGATAGATTAACGCCGATTGTTAAAAGAAGTGATGTTATAGTTAAAAAAGAAGGAGTAGCAAAAAAAGTGAAAAAAGCATTCATATCGGAAGATGCAAAAGATGTTGGATCTTATATTTTGTTTGACATTATTGTTCCTGGTATAAAAGATGGAATTTTTGCAACTCTTGAGAGAATGTTTTATGGCGGTGGATCTTCGTATTATTCAAGAAGAGATGATAGAGACTCATATTATGGAAGAGAACGTACATCATATTCTTCTTATTATAAAAGAGGCGGGTCTTCCAGAAGAGATAGAGACAGGGATTATTATGATGATGCAGACCGCAGACCAGGAAAAGTTGATTACAGAAATATAGTTATAAGAATCCAGGGACGAAGCCAAGAAGATGTAAAAGAAGCAAAAGAGAAGGCCGAAGAAATTGTAAGGACTCTTAGAAATTATATTCACGATTACGATTCGGTACCTGTTGCCAGACTTCTTGATCTTATCGGTGTTGCAGGAGAGTATACTGATAATAACATCGGATGGACAAGAGAATCAGATATTGGCATGAAGAGAGTACGAGACGGATATTTGATTGATGTTCCTGAAGCTGAATGGATAGTATAGGAGTAGAAATGCATAAGGAAGAATTGATTGAAAAGTTTAATGATATATTTTCTTTTTCTGTAACCGAATGCGAAAGGCTTGATGCACATTCTATACTTATAACGATTTCTGATATTGAAGGCGTAGAACTTATATTTACATGGTATAATGATCATTCTTTTAAACTTGAAACAAAATAAGGAGAAAACATGGAAAACGAAGAAATGCTGGATATTTATATAAAAGAACTCGGTGAAAAAATTGGAGAACTATTTGCAGAGGGGTTTATAAAAGGCGCTATGGAAAATTTAAACAAAGAGGATTCAAAAAAGGAGGAAAATTAAATGAATTATGGTAAAGTAGCATTATATTTTTCAGTTGTTGCATGTGGTGTTTGTGGTTTTATAGCGTATAAGGCTTATAAAATAGGTAAGTCGGTTGATGCCACAATAGATAATATTGCAGAAAAAATTCCTGTTTCAATTGAAAAGGATATTTTGGAAAAAGCAACAAATGAAGCAGTAAAAGCAGAAGTTTCAAGAAGAGTGGCTTTTGCATCTGAGACCGTATATTCTAATGCAAAATCTGAAATTAGAGCTGCAGTTGAAAAAGAAGTAGAAAAGGAAAAGAAGAATTTAAGTGATGATGTCAGAAAAGAAATTGATAAAAAGATTGCGAAGATAGATATTAGTGATCTTAAAGAAGAAGTTATATCAAATGCTAAGGATAGAGTTGCTGAAAAGTTTGATAGCGATCTTCAGTCAATTCTTGATAAGTATAATAGTGATCTTTCGAACATTTCAAAAATATATTCGTCAATAGCAAATTCTATTGGCGGATCAAATAGTGGAATAAAGATCGTAGCAAACTAAAATAGTTAAAAGTTAAGGAGGAAATATGGATATTTCAGGAGCATTTTCTGGATTTAAACGCGTAGTATCTGAAAACTCGCCCAAGATTCTTCTTATTGGCGGTCTTATAAGTTTTGGAGCAACAGTTGTTCTTGCATCCTATGAATCAACGAAGCTTTCAAAAATTGTTGACAAGCATAAAGAAGAAATGGATAAGATAAATAATTATATTGAGGAACACGATGGCGAGACAGATGAAAACGAAGAAGTAGAGTATTCAATAGAAGATTCAAAAAAAGATAAGTTTATTATAACTTGTAAGACTGTAACGGATATTGTAAAACTTTACGCGCCGGCCTTTATTGCGGGGGTATTTACGGTTGTTTGCTTTCTATCCTCATATAAAGTGCTATCTACGAGGTATTTTAGAGCCTCAGCTCTTGCTTGTTCATTATCGGACGCCTTCCTCGCATATAGGAAACGAGTCAGTGATGAACTTGGAAAAGAAATGGAAGAACATTTCTATTATGACACAGATAAAATAAAGATAACAGAAATCGATCCAGGAAAGAAAAAGCCCATTGAAAGAGAAGAAGAGATACTTAGGGATTCTAATAATATTCCTATTTATGCAAAGTTTTTTGATGAGGTTAATCCTAATTGGACAAAAAATCCTCAGACAAATCTCTTTTTTCTTAAAGGCATGCAGACAAGAGCCAATGACTTATTTCAAAGAGATGGTGTCCTTCTTTTAAATGATGTGTATAGGATGCTTAATATTGAAATTACTGAAATTGGTAACGAGGTTGGTTGGTTTAAGAAACATGGCGACCAATTTGTCGATTTTGGTATATTTGATGGTTCTTGTGAAAGAAAGAGGGCGTTTGTAAATGGTTACGAGCCTTCTATTCTTTTAAACTTTAATTGCTCACCTAAAAAAGATGGTGATATAGCAAGATTTTAAACTAAATATTATATTTTCTCTTTAACTTTTAAAAAATTTCTTATTAGGGTGGTTTTATGGTCGCACTTAAAATCACCCTAATAAAAATTTGCAAACAGGAGGATTTTTATGAATACACATGGATATTTTCTTACAGGTGCTATAGTTGGTGTGGCAATCGGATTTGGCGTAGGTTATATTTTTTGTAAGAAAATGGCAAAAAGAGAAGAAATTTTTATAGAAGATAATAAAAATAAAGTAACAGAAGAGGAGGATGACGTTTCAGAAGAATTTAAAAGAAATGTTGATACTAAAAAACTTAGTGAAATAAGAGAAAAACTTATAAAAAATTGGGATAAACCGCCACTTCCTGTTTCCGAAGAAGAAATGGCTGAAAATACACATCCAGTTGATTCTGACGAAGATGAATTTGGGACGGATATTTTAGAAGAAACTAAAGACAACGAAGAAGAGCCATCTGATAGTCCATTTACAGGCTCTATAAGGGCCCTAGAAGAGCGTGAGAGAGACGAAGATAAACTTAAGGATATTCATCATAAACATCAGAAAAATCGCTCTAAGAAGCCAGAAATAGTCTCAAAAGAGTTCGTAGAAGATAATGAGGACACTTTTGATAAAGAAGAGTGGATATTTTGGGTAGAAGATGGCGTTGTAACTGATGAAGATGAGAATATTATAGACGATTACAGGCGTTTTATTGGTAATTTTATTGACGAAAGTGGATTTAGATACAACGAAGAAGATGAACTTATTATATTCTCGCACGAATATGCCACTATTTACGAAATTACCAAGTATTTTAAGAAGTATAGCGACTCTCATTTGCTTACCGGGGACGGAATAAATGAGAAATGGGTGAGGAGAGAACAAGAATATGAAGGAGACGAGACCTAAAATATGGTATGATTATGGAGATTGGCTTATAAAACAGATAAAATTTGATAAAAAAAGATATTATAAGCTTATAAAACATCTTCATGATATTCCATTTGAATGGTCTAAAGAAGTAGATTTTGACGAAAATAGAGCTATGGACGGCACATATAACAGGTATTATTTCTTTAAGGAGATTGGAATTAGGGATTCTGACTTCAATTTTCCTTGTAGTATACTTGAAATGCTTGTCGGATTTAGCTTAAAAATAGCTATAGAATGGCTCGGATACAGCGAAAATGACATGGATGATCATTCGGATTGGATATTTTGGATGTTTTTGAAGAATTTAAAGCTAAATTTACTTGATGATGAGCACTATTCTGATAAAAAATGTGACGAAATTATAGGTAAATTTGTGCTTAGAGAGTATAAAAATGATGGAATTGGATCACTTTTTCCTCTAAAAAGGGCAGTAAAAGACTATAATAAGATAGAAATTTGGAAGCAAATGAACATATTTTTGACCCAATTTGACATAAAAACGGTAAATGATTTGATTGATTTTTTGTAATTTTTTGCTAAAAATTCCTTACACTTTTTAAAAACCTTACATTTTTTGATAAAAAACAGTAAAAAATGGCAAAAAATGACAATTTTTCAGGTAGTATATATTTGACAAAATGTAAAATATATTTGACATTTTTTGAAAACCTTACAAAAAAAGTGTAAGGTTTTTCAATTTTGTAAGGAAAATGTAAGGTCGATAAACCGCGTGGTTGACACGTTTATAGGCAAAACCTTACAACCTTACACTTTTTTTTATATATTTTATATATATATAAAAATAGCATAAAATAAAATCTAATTGAAAAAATTTTGTAAGGTGTAAGGTGTAAGGTTTTTATATTTGCAAAAATGTTTAATCGGAGGTTAAAATTGGGTTATGAAAAGTTTTATTGACATAAAAACAAAAGTTGAAAATTATATTGACGATAATGGAAAAAAATCTGAAATTTTTACAATTCGTCCCGATTTTGTATCTTCCGGCAAGGATATTATGATAAAAGGCGGTAAAATTTATGCTATTTTAGACAAAGATACTAACATGTGGGAAACAAATGAGTCTAGAATGATAGAACTTATTGATGATAAACTCACCGAGTATAGAGATAAAATAGCATGCGCAGATGATGATGGCATATATTTTACAAATAAAGGAAAAAAAAGAGTAAAAATGCTTTATCTTAGTTACTCAAGTAGTAATCAATTATATTTATTTAGAAAATGGATAAATAGTTTACCGCCGAATCATAACTATCACCCTCTTGATTGTGAATTTACAAAGATCGATGAAGATGTAACACCAGATATGTACAGATCAAAAAGACTTAAATTTAAAATAGCAGATGGAAACATTGATAACTATAATAAATTGATGGATACATTATATTCTCCAGATAACAGAAGAAAGATAGAATGGGTTATAGGATCTATATTTACTGGTGATAGCAAAAAGATTGAAAAGTTTCTTGTTTTATATGGTAATCCAGGATCAGGAAAAAGCACAATACTTGATCTAATGAAAGAATTATTTGACGGATATTATGAATCTTTTGTTGCAGCAAACCTTGCTGATAAAACTAGTCAATTTAGTACAGAATTTTTAAGAAATAATCCTATAGTTGCTATTCAAGATGATGGTAAGTTATCAAAAATAGACTCACCACTTATAAATGAGATAGTATCGCATAAAGAAATAGTTATAAACGAAAAGAATAAAAGTCAGTATTCAATGAAAATGAATACATTTCTTATAATGGCAACAAATGAAAATGTGGATATTCATGATACTAAGCTTGGTATTACAAGAAGGTTATTAGATGTGTATCCATCTGGCAGAAAATTACCAGTTGTAGAATATAGAAATACTGTAAATAATTTAAAGTATGAATTGGGCGCCATAGCAAAACATTGCATAGAGGTTTATGAAGAACTTGGAAAAGAATATTATTTAAACTATGTACCAGAAAAGATGATACAAAAGACTAATTATATTCGTAATTTTATTATGGACAATGCTGACTTTTTTATTAAAGATGAATACGGATATTTTACAAGAGATACTCTTTATACTATGTATAAAAAATATTGCGAAGAATCAAATATTGTATACATACAAAAAAGAATGGACTTTGGCGATAGTATGATTGAGTATTTCAATGAATTTTATACTGGACCAAAATGGATTAATGGAGCTACAAGAAGAAATTTTTATATCGGGTTTAAGAAAGATAAAATAGATGGATCAATTAATTATATTTTAAAAGACAATGAAAACAAAATTCCAGATTGGCTTAAATTTGTCGATGGCGGTATTAATAAATTTGATGTAATGTTTGGTAGTTGTCAAGCACAATACGCAAACGATAAAGAAAAGCCATATCTTAAATGGGACTATGTTGAAACTAAATTAACGGATATTGACACATCTCGTCTCCATTATGTAAGGCCTCCTTCAAATCTTATAGTAATTGATTTTGATTTAAAAGATGAAGATGGCAATAAGGATGTTGCAAGAAATTTAGAAGAAGCTTCCAAATGGCCAAGAACTTATGCAGAGACATCGAAGTCTGGTGGCGGAATACATTTACATTATATTTACAATGGCGATATAGACAAACTAAAAGCAATTTATGATACCAATATTGAAATAAAAGTTTTTAAAGGAAATTCATCTCTTCGAAGAATGGTAACAAAACACAATAATGAAGATATTATGGTTATATCTTCTGGTTTACCAATTAAGGAGGAAAAAGTGTTAAATGACGATAACATAAAAAATGATAAACATTTAAGAGCTCTTATTATAAAAGCATTAAGAAAAGAAATACCGCCGCATGCAACAAAGACTTCTATGGATTTTATTAAGAAAGTAACTGACGAAGCATATGATAGTGGATTATATTTTGACATTACTGATATGAGACCAGACATACATGCCTTTGCAAATAATTCATCGCATAATGCTATGTATTGTATAGGTCTTATGAATAAAATTCATTGGCAGTCAAAAGATGCTGAAGAAGGTTTGGCTAATGGAAATGATGGTAAAGAAGAACTTGAAACTGTTAAAAACGACGATGGGGTTTTAAAAGTAGTAAGAAATGATATTAAATGGCATGGTGAAAATATTAATGACGATGACATTATTATATTTGACTGTGAAGTATTTGAAAATCTATTTGTCATTTGCTGGAAAGTAAAAGGTCCTGGAAGAAATGTTGTTGTAATGGAAAATCCTTCTCCAGATGAAGTTGAAGAATTATGTAGATTTAAACTGGTTGGGTTTAATAATAGAAATTATGACAATCATATTTTGTATGCAAGGATAATGGGGTATAATAATTATCAGTTGTATGAACTTTCACAAAGAATTATATCTGATGATGGAAGAAATGCTAAATTTGGAGAAGCGTATAAGTTATCATACACGGATATTTATGATTTTTTGTCAGCTGGTAATAAGATGGGTCTAAAAAAGTGGGAAATAAACTTAAGAATCCACCATCAAGAAGTTGGAATACCTTGGGATAAACCAGTTCCTAAAGAACAATGGCCTCTTGTCGAAGAATACTGTTCGAATGATGTTATTGCAACCGAAAAAGTTTGGGAAGCAAATGAGAGTGACTGGCTTGCAAGATGTATCTTAGCGGATATTTCTGGTGGATGCGTAAATGATACTACTAATCAATGTACAACAAGACTAATAGTTGGAAATGATAGACATCCACAAGAAGAATTTGTATATACTGATCTTTCTACGATTTTCCCTGGATATGAATTTAATAAATATGGAATCGATAAATCTAGGTATAATGAAGGTGCAAAAATTGTTGCGGGAAAATCATTATATTTAGGAGAAGATCCTGGAGAAGGCGGATATGTTTATGCAGAACCAGGAATTCATTATAACGTTGGACTTCTTGATGTTGCATCGATGCATCCGCATAGTTTGATCGCTCTTAATTTGTTTGGTAAGAGATATACACGGATATTTGCAGAACTTGTAGAAGCCAGAGTTCTTATTAAGCACGGTGATTTTGAGGCAGCAGGAAAGATGCTGGATGGAAAATTAAAGCCGTACCTTAAAGATAAATCAGAAGCTAAAAAACTTGCCAACGCTCTAAAGACTGCAATAAATTCTGTGTATGGTTTGACATCAGCAAATTTTGATAACAAACTTAAAGATCCTAGAAATATTGATAACATAGTTGCAAAGTATGGTGCGTTGTTTATGATCACATTAAAGAAAGAAGTTCAAAAGAAAGGTTATACTGTAGTCCACATAAAGACTGATTCTATAAAGATTGAGAATATGGACGATTATATTTGCAAATTCTGTATGGATTTTGCAAAGAAGTATGGTTTTACTTTTGAACATGAAGCAACATATGAAAAAATGTGTATTGTAAACGAAGCTGTGTATATTGCAAAAGTTATGGAAGAAGATAATGAAAAATTAAAAGATGAAAAATTTGAACTTCCAAAAGAAGTATGGAATTCGTTTGATCCAATATCTGAATACACAAAATGGTGTTCAAAAAATGGGTATAGGTATTGGACTGCTACAGGAACTCAGTTTGCAGTACCATATGTTTTTAAGAGTTTGTTTGCAAAAGAGTTACCAATTATATTTTATGATTATTGCGAAACTAAACAAGTAAAATCTTCTATGTATCTTGATATGAATGAGGGCTTTGAAGATGTTACTGCATATGAAGCAGAATACAAAAAGCTTATTAAGAAAATTAAAGATAGTGCAAACGAAGAGATGAATGATGAAATTAGATCTTGGTGCGACAGAGTTGATGCTTTGGAAAAAGAAATTGAAAAAGGACATAATTATATTTTTGTTGGAAAAATTGGATCATTTGTTCCTATAAAGCCTGGGTTTGGTGGCGGATATTTAATGAGGGAACAAAATGGAAAAATGAATGCTGTTACCGGAACAAAGAAAAAAGATGGCAGCAGCGTTTATAGATTTTTAGAAGCAGAAACTTTGTTAAATTTAAGTTCTAAAGATCGTGAAGAAATGATTGATAAATTATATTTTAATGACCTTGCAAATGATGCAATAGAAACAATAAAAAAATATGGTAATTTTGACGAGTTTATAAATTCATCAAATAAAAAAGAAATAGAAGATGATTTTATGAATATTCCAGAAACTGATGAAGATTATGTTCCGTTTTAAAATGCCATAAGTAGCCAAAAATTATATTTATAAAAAGGAGGAAAACAAAATGGCTAACAATGAAAAGAAAGTAAGAATTCCGGAGTACAAAGTTGAGAATGCAAGAATTATGTTTCGAAACTTTCAGGGAAAGAAAACTGATTACAACGAAGAGGGAAACAGAAACTTTGTTTTGTTTGTTCCTGAAGAAGATGTAGATTCTCTTCTTAGTTATGGATGGAACGTAAAGAGACTTAAACCCAGAGAAGATAATCCTGTTGGTCAGCCTTATCTTACAGTTAAGGTTAAGTATGGTCCTTTGCCGCCTATTGCGGTTCTTATTACATCTAGAGGAAAGACTAGACTTGATGAAGATACTATTGGTCAGCTTGATTGGGCGAGAATAAAGAGTGTTGATCTTACAGTTCGTCCTTATCAGTATCCGCCGTCAAATATTCGTCCTGAGGGTGGAGTTAGTGCATATCTTAAAAATATTTATGTTACTATTCAGGAAGATGCTCTTGAAGAGAAGTACGCGGATATTCCGTGGAACGATGAACCTATGAGAGAAGAGCTTCCGTTTGATGAATAAATTATATTTTAAAGAATAAAGGAGAACAACGATGATAAATCTCAGAGACTATCAGATCGAAGCAATTGAAAAAATGCATAATGGTTCTATTCTTTGTGGGTCTGTTGGCTCTGGGAAATCCAGAACCGCCTTGGCATACTTTTTTACAAAGGTATGCCTTGGTGATCCTGGAATTAATCGTCCGCATGTTTTTGTAAAACCAAAGAATCCAACAGATCTTTATATTATTACAACTGCTAAAAAGAGAGAAAGTTTAGAATGGGAAGGAGAATGCGTTCCTTTTTGCTTAAATAAAGATACAGATATTTCAGTTTGTAAGATAAAAGTAACTATAGATTCATGGAATAATATTAAAAAGTATAAAAAAGTTGTTGGGGCTTTTTTTATATTTGACGAACAAAGAGTTGTCGGACGAGGCGCTTGGGTTAAAGCGTTTCTTGATATTGCAAGAAAGAATAAATGGATTTTACTTTCTGCAACACCTGGTGATCAGTGGAGCGATTATATTCCGGTTTTTATTGCAAATGGTTTTTATAGAAATAGAACCGAATTTGGAACGGAGCATATAGTTTATTCCAGATTTTCAAAATACCCAAAAATAGAAAAGTATTTAAATGAGGGAAAATTATTAAGGTATAGAAATAAGATTTTAGTTACAATGAAAGACGAAAGAATAACAAAAAGACATTATATTCCTATTTGGTGTTCGTATAATAAAGATAGTTATAAGAAAGTGTTTGTTGATAGATGGAATATTTATGATAAATGCCCAATCGAAGAAACTGGAAAATTATTTTATTTGATAAGGCAAGTAGTTAATTCAGATCCTTCAAGATTAGAAGAATGTATGAAAATTTTAAATGAAAAAGATAAAGTAATTATATTTTATAATTTTGTTTATGAATTAATGCTTCTTAAAGATTTGTGTGAAGGACTTAAAATAGAATATGCTGAATGGAATGGGCAGGTTCATGAAGAATTGCCAAAGACAAAACGCTGGGTTTATCTTGTTCAGTATTCTGCCGGATGCGAAGGATGGAATTGCACAACAAGTGATACTATTATATTTTACTCACAAAATTATTCGTATAGAATGACCGAGCAGGCCGCTGGAAGAATCGATCGAATGAATACAAAGTTTGTAGATTTGTATTATTATATTTTAAAATCAAAGTCGCCGATCGATTTGGCAATAGCAAGAGCATTATCAAAGAAGAAAAATTTTAACGAAAAGTCATTTTTAGCTTCAAATTGATTCGCACACAAAAACAAGATTATATGGAGAGGAGACGATAAGATGGTAAGTGACTACGTGTCACTTTGGTTTTAAAACCATTTTTATTTTTTTTTCGAGGATATTTTATGAAAGAGAATGAATATCAATCGGGCCTTATAAAAAGGATAAAAGAACGATTTCCAGAATCAATTATATTAAAGAATGATCCTAATTATAAGCAGGGTATTCCCGATTTAACGATCCTCTACAAAGATAAGTGGGCGACTCTTGAAGTGAAGAAAGATGAAAAAGCAAAGCATAGACCAAATCAAGATTTTTATGTTGATAAAATGAATGAAATGTCTTTTTCAAGAATTATATTTCCAGAAAATGAGGAGGAAATTTTAGATGCTTTGGAACGATCATTCAAGAGACATACCAAAAGGAAGTCATGCATTCCTGGGAGCAAGTAAATATTCTTGGCTTAATTACACAGATGAAGATTTAAAAGATGCATGGATGAGATCTTACGCAAATTCTATGGGAACAGTATTACATGAACTTGCGGCATCTTTAATAACACATAATATTAAAATAACATCAAAAGATACTCATATGGTTTTATTATATTTACTTGAAAACGATATTCCAAGAAGCGTTATAGATTTAAAACGAATAATGAATAATTTAATACCATATGTTTCAGATGCTATTGGATATAGAATGATTGCTGAACAACCTCTTAAATATTCTGATAATGTTTTTGGAACGGCAGATTCAATTATATTTGATGAAAAGAAAAGTTTGCTTAGAATTCATGATTATAAATCTGGAATTACACCAGCACATTTGGAACAATTGGAAATTTATGCTGCATTATTTTGTTTAGAGTATGAATTTAAACCGGGCGATATAAATTTTGAACTTAGAATTTATCAGAATGGCGATCAATTAATAGGAACTCCAAAAGCAAACGATATCCTACCCACGATGGATAAGATAGTTATATTTGACAAGATGTTAAATAGTTTTAAGGAGGGTTGATAATGGAAAATTATATTTGCCATGAAGGGGTTGGCCATTTAGACAATCCTCCCGGAAGGGGTTCTGGTAGATATGCTTGGGGGTCTGGGGAAAATCCTGGACAACATCAAGATTCATTTAAAGATAAAGTTTATGATTTAAGGAAAGATGGTTTAACTGATAGCGAAATAGCAAAGATTCTTATTGGGCCACATGCAACTGGTAGCGATGTACATACAAAAATAACTATTGAAAATGAAAGAGAGCGATCTGGTAATAGAGCGAGAGCTTTAAAGCTTTATGATGAATGTAATGGGAATGTATCAGAAGTTGCCAGAATTATGTTTGGAGATCCAAAAAAGGAATCAAGTGTTAGAAAGCTTCTTGATCCAGTGATCGCCGAAAGACACGAACGATATCAAAATACTGCTGATTATTTAAAAGATAGAATAAAGAAAACTCCTAGCGGCGTTATAGACGTTGGCTCTGACCAAGAGATGTATTTGGGTGTTAGTGAACAAACAAAAAAAGTAGCTATAAAAATGCTTGAAGATGAAGGATATACTTATACATGGGTTACAATTCCTCAAGCTGGTACACAATTTGAGACTACCACAAAAGTATTGGCAGCTCCTGGAATGAGTTGGTCGGATATTCAAAGAGCTAAATATGAAATAGGAACTATTAAAGATTTTACACCTGATGAGGGAAAAACATTTTGGACACCGGAGTATCCTGCAAGTTTTGATTCAAAAAGAGTTTATATTCGGTATCGTGATGAGGGTGGAAAAGATAGAGATGGTACAATAGAACTCAGACGAGGTGTAGATGAAGTTTCTCTTGATGGCCCATTATATTCGCAAGTTCGTATTGCGGTTGATGGAAAATATTATATGAAAGGAATGGCATATTATACTGACGATATACCGGATGGGTATGATATTATATATAATTCAAATAAAAAGAGAGGAACAAAAATATTTCCTGAAAATCCACAAGAATCTGCAGTTTTTAAGTTGATGAAAGATGATCCTGATAATCCGTTTGGGGCAACAATAAAATCACCTTCAGAAAAAAATGGAGTATTAACTAGAGGCGGCCAGCATTATTATATTGATAAAAATGGTGAGAGAAAGTTATCTCCAATAAATAAACTTAGTGATGAAGGAGATTGGAATGATTGGTCAAAAAATTTATCATCACAATTTCTTGGAAAACAAGATTTAAATCTTATTGAAAAACAACTTAATTATTCGATCCTCGATAAAAAGGCCGAGCTTGAAAAAATAAAGAGCTTAACAAATCCTGTTATAAAACAAAAAATGTTAGACGATTATGCTAGTCAATGCGATTCAAATGCATCAACATTAGCTGCAAAAGGTTTTAAAGATTCGGCGTTTCATGTTATATTACCGGTTCCAAAATTAAAGGACAATGAAATTTATGCACCTAATTATAAAAATGGTGAACAAGTTGCGCTTATCAGGTATCCTCATGGTGGTGTATTTGAAATACCGGTTCTTACTGTTAATAATAAAAATAAAGATGCTCAAATTATATTAGGAAAGAATCCTAAAGATGCAGTTGGCATAAACGCTCATAACGCGGATATTTTGTCTGGTGCTGATTTTGATGGTGATACTGCTCTTGTTATACCTCTTACATCTAATAACATAAAGATTAAATATTCCCCACCGCTTAAAGAATTGGAGAATTTTGACCATAAGGCACTATATCGGTTACCAGATGATGCTCCTACTATAAAAAATAATACAAAACAAACACAAATGGGAATAGTTACAAATCTGATTACTGATATGACAGTTGGTGGAGCTACAAATTCTGAGATTGCTAAAGCAGTTAAACATTCTATGGTTGTTATAGATTCAGAAAAGCATCATTTGGATTATAAGCAAAGTGAAAAAGACAACGATATAATTAGATTAAAAAAGAAATATCAAGGAGTTACTGCTAAAGGAAATGCCAAGGGCGCCTCAACTATATTATCTAGAGCTAGCGCAGAAGTTTATATTGATCAACGGAAGCAAAAAGGAATTTCTGATATGACTCCTGACGAATTAAAGGCATATAAGGCTGGAAAAATTATATTTGAAAATACTGGAAAACTAGTAAAAGATTCAAAAGAAATAAAAGATCCTAAAAAAATGACTCCAACAGAACTTGAAAGATATAAAGCTGGAAAACGAGTCTTTAGAGATACTGGAAAATATAAGAGAAAACAAGAAACCGTTACACAAATGGAAACGGTTGATGATGCAATGGATTTGGTTAGAGATAAAAATAATAAAAAAGAGGTTGCTTATGCCAAGTATGCAAATGATTTAAAGAAACTCGCAATAGAAGCTAGAAAGGAATCTCGGAATATTATATTTAAGAAAGCCAGTCCGCAAGCAAAAGAAACTTATGCTACTGAAGTTAAGTCTCTTAATACTAAATTAAGAATAGCAAAATCGAATAATCCAAAAGAGCGACAAGCTCAAGCCATGGCTAATTATATTTCCAATGAAAAGTTCAAGAATCGTAGCATAGAATGGGATTATGAACATAAACAAAGAGAACGAGCAAGAGCATTGGAAGAAGCACGAGCTAAATTGGGAGCTAAAAAAGAACTTATAGATATAACTGATAAAGAATGGGAAGCAATACAAGCAAACGCAATTTCGCCGACAAAATTGAAACAAATATTGGCAAATACTAATCAAGATAAGTTTAAAGAAAGAGCAACACCAAAATCTAAGATGACGTTGACAAAGAGCGAAATAAATCTTATAAAACAAATGCAAAAATCTGGTCAATATACAAATAAAGAAATTGCAGAACGTTTGGGTGTTTCTACATCTACTGTATCTAGAATAGTGAATGAATAAAATGGATTGTCTATTATATTTGTAATTAGAGAGGTAAATATTATGGTTACTACAGATTATATGTTAACGACAATAGATAATCCGTTCAATCCTTTCACAAATTTTGATGAATGGTACAAGTTTGATATGATTAATGGTTACGATACTTGTGGTTATCTTGCTCGATTAGTGTCATTATCTAATTATATTAGTGACGAATTGAATGAGGATGAAATAAATTTAGTTATGGATAGAATTGTTGAAACTGAACCGATGCTTTATAGGAAAGTTACTAAAGACTATAAATGGTCCGGAGAAGGTATTGTTCATAAGTAATGTTTTAAAAGATTCATTATATTTGTTGTTTAAAATTAAGATGCTATTTTATAGTAAGTGTTCTTGTAATAGGGTGTTTTATTAAGGCTTGATTTAAGTTGTTTATAGATGGGTCTTAAAAAACACCCTATTATATTTGTGGTTTAAAAATTAGGTAGTATCCTAGCCCCTGTTATAGAGCATTTTTATTAAGGCTTGCTTTAAAGGTGTTTATAGAGGGGTTTTTAAAGATTTATTTATACCCCCTATTATATTTGTGGTTTAAAATTAGGCTTTTATAAAATTAAACTTTCATAAAATTAGGTAGAGTATTCTAGTCCCCTGTTATAGAGCATTTTTATTAGGGCTTGTTTTAAAGTTGTTTATAGAGGGGCTTTTAAAGATTTATTTATACCCCTATTATATTTGTGGTTTAAAATTAGGTTTTTATAAAATATGTAGTATTCTGACCCCCTGTTATAGAGAGCATTTTTATTAGGGCTTGTTTTAAAGTTGTTTATAGAGGGGTTTTTAAAGATTTATTTATACTCTATTATATTTGTAGTTTGAAAATTAGACTTTTACAGAATGAAGCATTATTCTAGAATTTCTATTATGCGCTTTATTAGAGTTTTGTTTAATTGTTTATTACCAATAAATATTTAATACATTATATTTGTAGTTATCAACCTATATGATACCTATATCCACTCCCCTTCACTTTACGTACCTCACATAGTTATGGTGATACGAATGTTAAATAACATAGTTTACATAATTAATTTATTATGCAAATTAATAATGATTCATTACAATGTATACAACCAAATAATATACCCGCCCCCCGTCTGCTTTGCATAGTATTACATTATTTTGTTGTAGATTATAGCCATAACAAATACATATGTAATTAATATGTATAATAAATTAATAATGTAAATATTTAATAGTGTAATGAATGTTTAGTAGTCTTATGCATTCTATCTGGATAATAAATATTTTGATAAACATTGGTAATTTGTTTTCTAAAGTAATTATTATTTAATTATTAAATAAAGAAAGCCTCTAAGTATTATTGTTTTTACTTTTACTGTCATCTTTATAAATGAATGACAAACTGCATTTATGGTCTTTATTATATTTGGAATAAAAAAGTTAAACTTAAACTTACAATCACGGTTACCACCATACTTGTGAAAACACATAGGGGGGGGGTCTAGAAAAACCTACCCCCTCCCAAAT
>Ga0247611_10004062_pt1 | contig 20733 bp, 27 predicted proteins | sample 177DNAGHGhighgp2_FD_192422 | JGI IMG/M metagenome (GOLD analysis project Ga0247611, IMG submission 192422) | Sheep rumen microbial communities from Palmerston North, Manawatu-Wanganui, New Zealand - 1770 DNA GHGhigh gp2 | ecosystem: Host-associated > Mammals > Digestive system > Stomach > Rumen...
AATCGAAGCGGCAATGCAGGTGGCAATGGCTCTTATCAATTTGTTTCAAAAGGACGAGGAGACATACGAGGATAGAAAAAACGTTTATCAGGCTTATATTAAAACAGTGGACGAGGTAATTGATAGAGAAAAAGCATTGATGGACACAATGACGGACACTCAGGATATTATGAAAGGCACGGCAAGAGTTGCAGAGATGTACGCAAAACAGGAAGAGCAAACCAGACGAATTGCCGACGAATACCTCCACGAGGGCACAAAAGGCAAGAAAAACAACCGCGGCACAAAACGAGGCACCGCAATGGGCGAAAAAATGACAAGTCAAGACTTCGCAGATTTAAGAGCCGCCGGAATATACACGATTAACAATGCAGTTGAAGTAAAAGATAGATTAATGGATTTGAACGGCGAACAAATCCGGGCAATGAAAGAACAAGCGGTCGGGTTCTATTCTAAACTTGACGATGAAACCCGTAATTTTTTGGACACAATCGAAGATATATGGGAAAAAACAAATAATTTGGAACAAGAAGAGGCGGAGCGCATAACGGGCATATCGTTTGACGATATGAAAGACAATTTCAAATCTACATTGTTAGATATGAATGCCACAGCCGAAGACCTTGGCTCTACCATATCAGACACAATCCGCGAAAAACTTATTAACAATATGGTTGAGGACGAGTTGAACGCAGATTTACAAAAAATTTACGATTTTTACAAAAATGCGATGAAAAGCGGCAACACCATAGATGCGGAGGAAATGCGCAAAATAAATCAGATGAAAGACGACGCTGCACAAAAGGCATTGAACCGCAGGAAAGAAATTGACAAGGTTATAGGGCAGGACGCGCAGGACGAAATCGAAAATTCTTTATCCGGCGCAATCAAAGGCGCAAGTCAAGAAAGCATTGATTTGTTGGCAGGGCAAACAAACGCAGTCCGCATGAATCAGGTTGAACAAATCAACCTCGTAAAACAGCAATTAACAGGCATAATGTCAATTAATCAATCTGTAATCAACAACGGGAAAATCCTGACTGATATATTAACAGAAATCAGATCGACACAACCGGCGAACCTGAGAGGTCAGGGTATCGAAATTTAAATTTTGTGTAGTTTATAGTACATTTTAAGGCATTGAAACTCAGTAAATTAAAAAATGTTTCAATGCCTATTTTTTTTACATATTTTAACAAATATTAGCACTTTATATGTAACCTATGCCAAATATTTACGTATATAAAAATGTAAATAAACTTAATTAATAACGATTAAAACATTACTACTATGAAAAAGATAATAAACACCATTGCAGAGATAATCACAGCAAAAGTAAAAGTTGCTTGGTTTGAGGTTGTAACCACCGGCAAAGCAACCGCCAAAACAATTGTTAAAACATTAAACGGCATACTTTACGAAGTAACCGCAAAACCTGATACCAACGGCAACATTGCAATTCACAATTTGGCAATTCAGGGACTTTTGTTCAACATTTAATTTTATACATAACCGATATAAAATATATCACAAATCAAAGGTAACGGGCGGATTAACCACCGCCCACAAAAAATAAGCAAAATGGAAAAAATAGCAGAAATGATACAAGCAATGCTTGAACGCCTGAGTGAGAAACAGCGCACCCCCAAAGAGGTAAGCGAGTTTTTGAAAAAAGAATACGACGATCAACCGTGGTTTCAATTCTTATATCCAAACTACGATGTTTTTGCTGAGTTGGTTTACAATTGCACAGTTAACGCGGGCAAAAAGCCAATATGGAAAGCACGTCAAAAACAAATCTTAAACGCACAGGGATATTCAGTACGCCCATAAATATATTAATCAAAGGAAACGCCGGGCTAACCACCCGGCACAAAATAATATAAAGATATGATAAAAGATATTTGCACATTGGATCAACTCAGAGCAAAAATTGAAGAGGCAACGTACCTTCTTGTATTAGTAAGGCAAATAGCAAAAATTTTGCACCAAAGCATTTTGCAAAAAGAAATCAAGGCCTCAGATTTGGAAACGCAAAAAATGTATATCCAAAAATGTTATAACGATGACGGCGGTGAGGGCGGCGCAATCAAAACCGACCTTGAAACCTTTGAACGGTTGGTTTTGCACACTCTGCAAACAGTCTCTTATTAATCGAATCGGCAACCGGCGGGAAACGCAAAAAAAAATATTTGCCGGTTGTCGAATATTTTTATATTTTTGTCGAAACTTAAAAAAAAGTAAAATGAAATACTACACATTAACAGAGGCCGCCGAAATTCTCGGAATGAGTAAGAGCCGGTTATGGCGATACATCAAGGACGGCAAAATAAAAGCGGAAAAACGGCAAGGGCGTGGTTGCATTGTCGAAAACATTATCCCCGAAACTGAAATCCCGATAATGCAAAACCGACGCGGATCGGGACGCCCAAAGGGTGCAAAGAATAAACCGAAAACACCACCCGAAAACACACCCGAAAAATAGGCGTTTATTGTCGTTATGTTGCTTTTATTGTCAAAATCAACATCGACGCAATCACATTAAATCGGTGTTTTGCCTTGTAAGTCCACAACCGGCACAAAAGATATTAGTTCGGTAGGGACTACAAATGGTGCTGAGTTCTAAGGGATTATAAAAACCAAACCCGAAAACACACCCGAAAAACACAAAATGCCGATATTCATTCCTGAGTATCGGCAATTTTTTTATATGGCTTAATTATTTTAACACTTTTTAATATTTATCTTTATAAAATATGCAACATACGTCAAATATTTACGTATATAATAATGTAATCAGTAATCAAAAATGTTAAACATTCTAAATACAAAAGCCATGAAAAACCAATTTAACATAAAGGAAGCACTCACCGCAATAAGAGAAAATATTATTGCAAAATACAACGAATTAACATCAGATAAATTTTTCGATGGTGTTTCATTGAAACAATTTATGATTGAGATTCTCAATATTGCAAATCGTAATTCGGATAGAATGAGAAGCCAAAATTCCTTTGATAAGATGATAATGAATTTGGTTGCAAATGTAATGATGAATCATAAAAGAATCGGTGGCAATGACCTTGACGCAGCCGATAAAAAGAAAATGCAAAGATATTACGCAGAGGATTGGCAACAAAGAATTAAATAAAAATTTGTTTATCAACGATATAAAATAAATCATAAGGTAACGCCCCTCTAACCACGGGGCAATTAAAACAGAAAACAATGAAAGCAACTACATTACAAAAGAGAATCGAAAAAAAACTCTACACTAAGCAAGGCAAACTTGCAGCACGATTCGCAAATCTCGATAATTTATTAATTAACGGTATTTGGCACGGCAAAACATACAGCGGCAGAGGACGTTTTACAACCCTTACAAACGGCGATCATTTGTCAATGATTGAGGCATTAAGAAACCTTGGCATTGATTTTAAAGTTGGTAACGACGCTCCCCGAGGTGGGGGTATTGGCGATTATGTTGCCTTAACCGAAAAGGGCAAACGTCAAGTTAAAGAATATGCAGATATTAAACGCGCTGAGAGAATGGCTGAACTTGCCGCCGAAGCTGCAAAACGTGAGGAGGAACGCAAGGCAGCTGCCGAACGCGAGGCACAATATCAGGCAGAATGTGATGCAACCTACAATCTTTGTAAAGAACGCGGCGTTTCGATTGAATGGAACGATTCAAAATGGTACGATAAACCATTCAAATCGCCCAACGGTGCAATTTACCACGGTTCAATCACTAAAAAAGTATACCACGAACTCGCAGCCACCGCCGGTGTTAAGAATAACAAAGGTTGGCGAAAATATGTTGATGAATATGTTATGCAAAATTTTGAACTCGAATTTATAGAAAGATACTACCGTTAACCAAAACATTTTTTCAAGTAAGCCGGTTTTATTCCGGCTTATTTTTTTACATTTGCAAAAAAACTAATTTTATGAAATACATTGTAAATATCACATTTAACGACGGGGATAAAGCCGAAATAAAATGCGAGGCAAAAAATCAGGCTGCGGCATTATCTCGAATTGCTAACACAAAGCAATTTATTGATTTTGCAGACGGTAAAAATATTGAAAGTATCAATATAAATGTTGATACGAATAAAGAACCTGAATTTGATTATATATTGCAACCGTCAACCGAGCACGGGTGGTGGGTTGTAACAGATAAAACAAACCAATGTGTTGTAAAGTTCAAAGAGAAAAATTTTAACCAAACGGCAAAAATCACATTTCTTAATGATACATCACAAAATCCGGTCCTTGATTTAGCAACTATATTACGAAAAATTGGAGATTGGGTAGCAATCAATCACAAAGAAATTGTTTAAATTTTCAGCCCAGCACAAATTCCCAAACTTTTTTTGTATTTATCCGATATAAAATATATCTTTACCGCAATATACAATGTGCATTATACTTTACATTGCAAAATTATAAATATGTAAATTATACTTTACTTATGGATTACTACATAGATAATTACAATTTTAAAGGTTTCGGCATATACGTACAGGAAAGCACCGGCGTAGTAGACCTTCCGAAATTCAAACCACCCACGGAAACAGATTGGGCAGAGTATAACGGTGTTATTATCGACACAGAAAAAACGCCGCGCACAGAAGCCCGGACAATTCAATTAAAATGCTTTTTAAAGGCTGATAACCAAATCGACTTCCTTACAAAAATATCCGCGTTTCAGGCTGTGTTTATGACAAAGGGGTTAAAACGTTTGTCGATTATCCTTACAAATGAAGTTGGACTGTTCTTTGATGTCTACATGTCCGACGGGTTACAGGTAACAAAACGGTGGTCAGATTCGACAATGGTGGGGCAATTTACCGTTACATTGATTGAACCAGAGCCAATTAAAAAAATAATTCGTTTCGATAGTCAAGGCAGCGCGTCCACATTATCCTTTAAAACGTCGGAGGCTGTATCAATCTATTGGGGAGACGGCTCTGCGCAGCAAGACTTATACGGCAATGTTTCATTGTCGCATACTTACGACGAATCAGGAATATATTTTGCAATCATTCACGGCAACATCGACAATATTACAGACCTTACAACAAGCGGCGATGTATTAACAACAAACAACGGCGGCAATATTGAGATTGAAATCCCTGAGATATTGAACGGTGCGCTTGAAAGTGTCGAACTATTCAATGTTGCCGAGCCGGGAATATCTCAATTAACGCCTTATATACGTTTTGCTTTTAACAACAATTCAGAAACTCGATATTTAAGAATTACGATCGACGCGAACGACGAATGGCTGGAACAAATCACTATTATTAATAATAGACTAAATGCGATAACGGCAGATATTACGAGTTTGCAAAGCAACAAAGCAGACAAAACACAAATAACAACGTTACAACAATCTATTACCACAAACGCAACGAACATTGCCAACAACACGTCGGCTATTACAGCGATTAACAACAAAATCGGAGAGCCTAACGGCATAGCCGAACTTGACACAACTGGCAAGGTGCCACAATCGCAGTTACCATCGTTTGTTGATGATGTGGTTGAATATGCAAGTTTAAGCAATTTTCCGGCAACAGGCGAAAGCGGCAAAATCTACATTGCGATTGACACTAATATTACATACCGTTGGGGTGGCTCAACTTACGTCCCTATCGGTTCGGATTTGGCTCTTGGCGAAACCGCAAGCACAGCCTACCGAGGCGACCGCGGGAAAGTTGCATACGACCACAGCCAAACACAAGGCAATCCACACAATACAACTATTGCACAGATTTCGGGGTTGCAATCCGCATTAAACGGGAAACAGCCTACAATCGGCAAGAACGAGTATATAAAACAAGTTCTTAATTTAGATAATTATACAACGTCGCAAAATGGCGAGATTGTGGAGTATATCGGTGTTACTAATAGCAAGTATACACACGGATATATCTACGAAAGAGACACAAGCAAGGATATTCCTGCTGGCTCCTTAATTATTCATATTGACGACGAAGAAAGCTACAACTATAACGAAGACGGCACCGAGAAAACAATCACAATTCCCAAACAAGACTTTATCACAGAAGACTCTTCCTCTTTCTCTTTTTATTACTTAACTGTTACAAGGCGGATTAATAGTTCATACACGCATAATGGAATAATTAACAGTATTTTAGACTTATCTCAATCTGCTGTTAGTGGCTTGATAATATTAGTTAGTTTTGAAAGTACATTAACAGGGCAAATATTAATCAACTTGACATACGATAATGGTGAATGGAAAGACGAGAACAACTACACATATACTATCAATAGTTCAACAAAACTAACCAACCCAATCTATACTCTAAAAGGAGAAATCAACAAACGAATAATAATTGGTACTTCAGATTATTACTGGGTGGAAGGATTCTCTTTTAATGGCGGATTTACAACTCTTATTATCGATTTAACTGACAACCCAACAGTCGAAACGATATCCGAAGCAATTATTTTTTGGCAACAAACCAACGTCCAACCACAGAAAGACACCACCGAAATCGAAAGCAACATTGCAGCATTACAAACCGACAAGGCAAACGAAGTTACATCATTTACGGAAGCAGCAACACGCGCCAACATTGCAAGTGGCGACACGGTAACGACAATATGTGGAAAGATAAAAAAATGGTTCACAGACCTCAAAGCAGTTGCATTTTCGGGCAGTTACAACGACCTTACTGACAAATTGCAAAACGCAACCACCACCACAGCGGGATTAATGTCGGCAAATGACAAGTTAAAACTAAAATCTTTCGATAGTTTAATTTATGTTCCTCAACAAAATTATAGTTCTTTAACTAACGAAGATGCAGCAAAAGAAATAATAGCATATATTTGGCAAAATTACGACCATAATAACGCAATATTTGAAGGCACAGTTAACGGTAGAAATCTAATGTTTTATCGTGGATGCTGTTATGCTACCGATTTAAACAATTTGCCAGCTATTTGTAATTTTTTGTTTACTGTTGCAATCGGTAATGGAACAACATTTAAAGCAGGTTACGCCAATGGAACGTGGTATTATGCAGAAATATAAGTTAATATAATAAATGAAGTACTCTGTTTCTTGCAGAGAAAATTAATTAAACTATAACATTATGACAGCAACAGAATTAATAACATTGCTTAAAGCGGAACGAAACAGCATACAGCGTATCGAGGGGTGGAGTAACCTCACCCTTGAATTTACTATGAAAAACGGTGAGAAAATCACCTTGACACAGCCGCCGAAACAGGTAACTTCTTTCAAGACTTTGCCAAAGAGGGTGCGGAAGTTTCGGACGGTGTTTTGCGAATCGGTTGGATAGACCCAACAAAGCGCAGAGACGAACATAGCGACGACGGCACAACGCACACTATCACGCTCTACGAGGGTATCGAGTACCGCTACATATTAGCGGAAAACGTAGAAACCTTTGCGTTTAAGTTCGACCGTAAGAGCATTACAACTATCAATTTGCAACAAGAAGAAGGAGGTGAATAATGATAATTACTAAAATAAATGTAGACGAGTTAAAACTCGCAGAAACCGACATAACTAGGAGCGTCTTTGCAATGCTCCCACCAGGACTCAAAGACGTGGTAAAAGACCACGCTCCGGCTATCTATCAACCTCCGACAAAGACACAAGTAAGTGTAGACGTATCGCAGATACTCGGAGTTTCAGAGATTTACAACGACCCGATATTCTGTAAAAAATACGGAGTAACCGGTTTTTTCCGTATTTGGTTTAAAAACGGATTATCTTGGTACGTTGCCGACGACTTAACTCCTGAAAATTACGAGCACTTACAACTATATATAAATAAATAATCAAAAAAACTTTCAAATATTAGGTTTTGTAACACATCGTTTCTATTTTTGCGATATAAATTAAAGCGGTTATGATTACGATTAAACATATTGACACAACGGAAACTGTTTTTCCGAACAGGGAGAAATCGGCTGTTATTGTAAGAGCCGAACAATCAAAGCAACTAATGTCGGAAGATGTGCTCAACGTCGAAATCATATCCGCTGAATCGATTGATTTTAAAATCGGCGATTATATCGAGGCGTTCGGTCAAACTTACACTTTAAACCAATTGCCGAGCCCGAAAAAAGAAAACGCGCGACGATTCAACTATTCGCTAATATTTGAAGGTGAGATTTACGAATTGTTAGACGCGGCGTGGTTGTTACCTGACAACACCACCGGCGATAGTTTTACAGGCAATCTCGGTGATTTTCTTTCGATCCTGATTGGCAACGTTCAACGTTCGCACAGCGATTGGGTATTGGGCTCATACCCGACCGCAAAGGACACTATTTATAAAACTCTTACATTTACAGATAGTAATTGTTTGCAATCATTACAAAATATTTGTAAAGAGTTTGAGGTAGAATTTGAGGTTTCCCGAAACAACGCCCAAAGAGTATTAACAATAAAAAATGCCGTCGGAACCGATTTGCCTTATTCATTCCGATACGGTAGGACCGGCGGAACGTACAACATACAGCGCAAAACCAACAGCAACAAAAACGTTGTTACACGATTATACGCGTTCGGTTCGTCTAATAATATCCCGAGCCGTTACCGTTATTCAAAACTTTGTTTGCCCGGCAAGGTTAAAAATCAATCATACATCGAGAATCAAAACATTGTTAACGTTTTCGGACACCGTGAGAATGTCCACAACTTTGATACTATCAAACCCGAACGCAAAGGCAGCATAACACAAGTTGATTCCGTGGTTGCTTTCAGGGATAGCACAATGGATTTTGATTTGAACGAAACCGACAATCAAGGCAATACAAAATGGCTGATTCCGGGCAATGCTGCAAAAGTGGAATTTCTCACAGGCAACCTCGCCGGATATTCTTTTGAAATTACCAAGTACGAAGCGACAAACAAAGATTTTCATTTAAAGCAATTCCGAGACGAGAATGGTTTGATATTCCCAAATCCTGATTCCGCGGCATTTCAATTTGCCGTTGGAGATGAGTATTTTATAAGCGGAATAAATCTGCCTGATAGTTATATTACGGCAGCCGAAAACAAGTTGCAGACCGAGGCAGAAAAATATTATAACGAATATTGCAAGCCACACGTTGACTATAATATTGAGTTAAATTCGCAATATTTAAAAAAATTGGTTAACGCGCAGCCCGATTCCGTTGTTAACGTTTTCAACCCTGGCGACAATATCCGCATTATTGACGATGATTTGGCGGTGGATTCCCTGATAAGAGTAACAAAATTTACACGCGATTTGTTAACCGACCAATATGCCTACAAACTCACATTGTCGGATTCAGTACAATACACAGCGTTACAGCGGATAATCGGAGAGTTAAGCACAATTAACGAAGTCATTAAAATGAATGACTTAACCAACGCGGCAAAGGCGCGTGCTAATTGGCGGACAATGCAAGAGGTTTTGGATTCCGTTTTTGACACAGAAGGACACTATTATAGTGAAAAAATCCGACCGTTGAGCATTGAAACATCAATGTTGAGGGTTGGTTCACAATCTCAGCAATTTATTTTGCGAGATATGGAATTTACACCGAATTACGGAGGTAATACCGGGGTTTTGGTGGTTTCCAACGGAGTATTAGACCATTACACAATCGATGATGACGGTGTGAAATCGTGGACACTTACCGGCAACACGTTTTCGGGATTATCTGCAAACGCCGCTTATTACTTATACGCTAAATGTAGCAAATCAGGCACAACCGGCGTGGTTACGTGCGAGACCGTCCAACACCCGATGGAGGACGAAAGCGACACACAAAACTATTATTTTCAAATCGGTGTTTTGTCAAGCGTGATAGACGGAGTGAGAAAACTTACATTAACATACGGAGGCACAACGATAAGTGGGCAATACATAAAAACAGGTCAAATTGAGAGCAACACAGGAACAACGGTTATCGACCTTGACACCGGCATTATTCAAGGCGTGTTTAACTTTATATCAGGGTTGATTTCTGGAGAAATAAAAATCGGAGCAAATGCTGAAAGTGCGATTTGCGGATTAGGTGGGGATTTTTTAATGTGGGGAAAAGATGGGAATCAATACAAATTCTATATTGAAAAAAACGGCAATTTTCGATATATCATTTCAAAAGATTGCCCGAACAATAATGGATTTGTATTAAGAATTGACACAGGCACACAAAATGCAGTTCCTTTTACATTAATGCGAAATTTAGAAATTTACCCCTCTTACTCTACTGTGGATGGTTCAGAATTAACGGCATTAAAAGTGTATGGTAGGAGTTATTTTGACAATGACATTGAATTATCGCCAACCGCAAAAATCAAAGTTCCTGATTTGGTTTCTAAATATTTCAAAAAGAGAATTAAGTTAAGTACAATGTACACAGGAGATAAAGTGATATATTTGGCACAATCTCCCGTCATTATGGCTCTGATTGAAATTTCTTATGTGAATGGAGCGTTCGCGGCGGTTACATACGGAGGTGCACCTCGGGAAGATTATGATAATTTATTGTTTGGAATAACAGAGTGTACAAGATTAGGCACCGGCATAGTTAAGATTACATTTAACCATTCTTTTGAACGAGAACAAGATTATTATATTGTAGGAATTGGCACGAATCCAAATTCGCCTTGTTTTGTCTCTATAAAAGAAAAAAAAGTAAACGGATTTACGGCATTTATCGCAGATGATAACACACCAAACGATTTGCCGTGTGAAATCAAAGTGTTAGGAATAAAAGGGTATAATATTGGTAATAATGAATAATTATGGAAAATTTATTAGACATATTCGACAAACTTGCATTCCCGGTTTCGGTTTGCGTAGTGTTGTTTGCAATCTTAATGTATTTTGTAAAACACGCGTTAAAGATGTTGGCAGAGACACTCAAAGCCAACGCAGCCGAACAAAAGGAATATGTAGAGTATCTAAAACAAAGCAACGCGCGGCTTGTTTCGGTTGTAGAGGATAACACCGAGACAATCAAAAAATTTTCCTTTGTGTTAGAAAAATATATGCAAGAGAAAAAATGAAAATCACCGATATTTTAAAGGTGGTTTCAGACGTTACGAATATTCCCGAAAACGAAATTACATCAAAAAGCAAGCGCGAGGACGTGGTACGGGCAAAACGTTTGTTTGTTGATTGCTCAAAGAAATTTGGATATTCAACCACCACCATTGCCGACGTTATGCACATAACCACACAGGCAGTGCGCAATCTGTATGCAACGCAAGATTTGCGCAAATTATACAATATTTATTCCCAAGAAATAGAAAAGAGAATAGCAAACACCAAATAGTCAAAAATAATATTCTTTGCCGTACTTTTATCAAAAATTTAAACTTTAAAAATTTTTGATTATGGCAGAGATTTACCAATTACCCGAGACTTCGGGCGGGAGTGCCAACAACGGCATTCCCTTTTCAATTCCGCTCGGCAACAACGGCGGTTTGTTTGGCAACGGCAACAACAGCCTTGCAGATTTGTTTGGTTTCGCAATAATTGCGTCGATGTTTGGCTGGAACAACGGAGGTTGGGGCAACAACGGCGGATTAGGCGGCAACGGAGCGTTCCTTGCTAATCAGTTGAACAACGACAGCGGCAGAGAGTTAATAATGAATGCAATTAATTCTCAGGGTGAAGCCAACCGCGCAGCCGTCCAAAACCTTGCTACAATGTTGGGACAGGATTTTGCAACCGTCAACGCAGCGGTTCAAAACGTTCAAAACAGCCTCTCAGCCCTTGCCGCTCAGCAGGGAATGTCAACATTGCAGGTACAAAACGCAATCCAAGCCGGTAACGCGGCAATTATAAGCCAATTCCAGCAGTGTTGTTGTGAGAACAAACAACTTATTATCCAACAAGGCTACCAATCACAGATTGCAACGTTGAACCAAACAAACCAACTCGGCGCACAGGCAGACCGCAACACCAACGCATTAATGGGCGCAATCAATGCTCAGACCGTCGCAATGAACGACCAATTTTGCGCATTAAAAGAGCGCGAATTGCAGGCAAAAATCAACACTCAGGCTGAAATCATTACACAATTGCGCGGACAAATCGACAACGCCAACCAAACTGCACAGATTACCAACTATGTAAACGCAGTAGTTGCACCGTTGCAAAACAAGGTCGACCAAATAGCGGCAAAACAGTTGCCGACGGTCAACGTTCAGTGGCCACAACTCACAGCAGTAAACACCACACCTTATATGGGCGGCTATCCATACGGCAACGGTTTCGGCAACAACATTTATTTCTAACCCCTAAAATTCAGGATTATGGCTTGTTTAGACGTAACCACCAACGTTCAAGGGATTCCGTATTTGCAAACAACCAATGTTTCGGTATCTGATACGGCGGTTGATTTTGCGCTCGGGTTCCGACGGATTCCGCCGGTTGGATTAATTGCAATCAGGGTTGCAAATTCAATTCCCGACGGCACAACCGACACCTTGACAATAACTCTGACTTTGAACGGCACATCCCGACCGCTAACATTTTTCGGCGGCGCGGCTGTTACCGTTGCAGATTTGGCAGGTACAGGAGTAATTCTCGTATTCAACGACCGTTACAACGGTATTTTGCAAACATTCCCAGTTGCACCAGCAACAGCAGGATAATAAATTAAATGTATAACAATGGATTTTAACTCGTTAGGCAACGGCGCACCGGTTTATGTTTTAAAACTTGTAGACGGCAAACCTATATTTTCCGTCGGTGCACTCAAAAGCAAAATAAACGCAAAAACAAAGTACGGCACCACCGGCACACCGCAATTTTTCAATGCCAACAATGCCGTACAGGTGTTTGATATTGTGGTTTCATTCAGCGGCAAAGGTGATGAAGTATTTACAGATATTCCGATTGCCGCTGTGGTGGCAAACACAGAGGATCGCAAAAACTTTTTTGCAACGTCGCAAAATGCTATTGCAAACGTACTGCGCGATTTAATAACCACATCACAAAAGGCAATTGAACCCGCCGAGATAGAACGACACAAAAATATGATTGCTGAGGGCAGCAAGATAATGGAAAACATCGACACACGCTACGCAGAGGAAAAACGGCAGGCTCGTTCAATCTCTGAATTGCAAAAGAACCAAGAGGCGTGGGACAAACGATTTGCAAAAATCGAATCAGACAACGCTAAAATTATGTCTATGTTGCAAAAACTAACGAACGAAAAACCCGCAAAATTTTAATACAATGGCAGGATTAATCATTATTAACGACGAGGACGGCGGAGGCAAATTGCGCTCCCAAATGCGCGAAGGTATGCGCAGGGGTTCAAGGTCGAACTATCGCACAATGTACGGCGATTACAACAGCGGATACCGTGAGGGATACAAACACGGTTGGGAAGACAAAGAGGACGACGACGAATACGGCGACGAAAACTTCCGCCGCGACAGAGAAAACCGCCGACACTATGTCTAACCACAAACAAAACTAATGTTTAACCATTCAGGCGGCACAAAACACCGCCTGAATTTTATTATTTTGAACAATATGAAATACTATATATCAGAGGGTAGGAGAGTGTACGAAGATATTAACCACGGTTTTTTCTCAAAGGAACTTGCGAAGTGGGCAATATCCAATATGCAAGTAAAAGACGCCGAAACTGAAAAAATGAAAGCCTTAAAACCTCATTCGATTGAGGAAATGAAAGAGGTTTTGAAATCTGCAAATGTTAATTTAAAAGACGATTGCATTTATTCCGCGTGGTATCTTTACAATATGACTTTTGCCGACTATCCTAAAACAATTAAGACCGACGAACAACGAGCCTCGTTTATTCAAGAAACTTTGTTAGACCCTGATTGTTGCCCCGAGGCAGTGTTGGAATGTTTCGTGGCTAAAATGTGCATAATGGGCAAGCCGATATTTTGGGAAAACTATTTGTAACGCTATGATTGAGGCAGGGTTTTACATCGAAAAGGAGATACCGCGCAAATGGTGGGTAATGCTTTATTGTGGGGTTGACACGCCCGAAGATATAGAAAAAGTTTTTGGCGCGATACTATCCGCCGGAGCGGGACGCAACCGGGCAGAGATTGCCGCCGACGAACTCAGCAAGATAAACAGCGGCTATATTTTCACAGACAGCAGTCGGCGTTTTTCTCTTATTGCAATGTCAAGGGCCAGCAATTACGCGCAATTATTCAACACCGTGGCACACGAGATCAACCACCTTACCGCGCACATTTGTGAACGTTTCGGATATGATACCGACGGAGAAAAAGCGGCATACATTCAAGGCGAAATCGGGCAGAAAATGTACCCAGTAATTGCGGAGGCAATCTGCCCGAAATGCAATTGTGGAAAATCACACGTCAAATTTTTGCATTGATTCTTTTTTCAGAGTGTCCACGATTGCCACGTATGGCTGCATTGCCTTATAGTCAGAATGCCCCGTCCATTTCATTATCACCTCGGCAGGGATTCCGCGCCGCAAACATTCAACGACAAAAGTACGACGGGCGCAATGTGATGAAACAACCTCCCATTTTTCGTGTACCGTTTCCACGCGGTTGCTACCGGAAAAACTAACAAGTCTTACAGGTTTGTTGATTCCGGCAGCGCGGCAGCATTCTTTTAAATGCTGATTGTATTTTTGATTGCTAACAACATATAAGGCGAGCCGTTCGTCAAACTCTTTATGTTTTTCCAATATTGCCCTTGTGTATTGGTTCAACTCTATGCGCAAAGGCTCGGAGGTTTTTTGTGTTACCACGTTTATACAACCGTCTACAATGTCCGATTTTTGCAGTTTCTTAACGTCCGAAAACCTCAGCCCGGAGAAACAACAAAAACAAAACACGTCCCTTATATTATCCAATACAGGATTATTTGTAAAATCAAAATTATATAACAACATCAACTCGTCGTATTCCAGATAAATAATTGCGCTATTGTTGCCGTATGCACCTTTCAAACGTAAATCGAAAGTGTCGAGGTTGAAATCGGCGTATCCTTTGTTGTTTAACCACCGAAAAAACACTTTTAATATTTTAACGTTCTTTGTTATCGTGCTATTTTTTTTGCCGTTGTTGATTTCTGAATTAATGATTTTGCGGAGTGATGTTTCCACGTTTGCTCCGTTCAATTCGCACACCCACGATCGCAGCGTTTTATATTTCTTTCGGGTATTTACCGTCCACGATTTCAACGTTTCGGTTTCTGACATAAACTCGTCGTAATATTCCGGCAACGTTTTTTGTGTATCAGTCAACGTCCGACGGCAAAACGCAGCCCGTAGCGTCTCGGCATTTGGTGGAGCGTTTCTCAATTCACAATCAGCAAAATATTTGTCGATAAGTTCCACGGCAAAATTGATTGCCTTGTTTATCTCGGCGGCGGTTTGCCGGTTGTCGTTTCGTGTATTGTTTTTTGCACGTTCCAAATCGGCGTTCCACTTGCTAAGGTTGTAACTTTCAGAAAGCGACAAATCCACGCGGCAGCCGCCGAAAGATACGCGCAGCCTTATTGGGCGGAGGTCGTTTTTTCCCTTTGCCAAATCCACTTTTATCGAATGTTTCATTTAACAGGAGATTTAAACATATTCCCGGTTCCAAAATACAACCATTCAAGGCTCAGGTTAAACCGTTTTACAGTTTCGTATATTACGCGAAACTCTATGCGCGAGAATCTCACACATTTTAATTCGTTGTTGTATACGTATTGTTGCCGCATTGTGCGATAACGGCTCGGCGACGCCTCAATCTTTCGCATATATCCGCTAAGGCTCGGAATTTTGCCGGTGGCCTCTAAGGCGTTCAACGCCTGAAAAAATCGGCGGTTAAATTCGCGTTCTATCTCTATTGTCATTTGTCATATAGTTTAACGGTTGTTGTTGGATTGCAGAAAAACACGCCCAAATCTATGTATTCAGCGTTAAACTTTACCTCTTGCCGTTCGGTAAGATGTTTGTTGATAGAAAAATTTTCAATTTTGTACACCGCGCTTGTGTCTAATGTGGCAACTGTTTCGGCAGGTATGTACATTGCGACCATATAATTAAACATAATAGGTCCAAATTTATCTGCAAATTTGGCTCGTTTTGCGCCAAGTGCCTGTTCAAATGTTACGATGGGCAGGTTTGGGTTTGTGGTGTCTATCTTTAATATCTCGATAGGCAATTCCTCAATCAGATTTTTGTATTTTTCAGAGTGCAATCTTTCGTTTACAATCTCGAAATACTCTCCTTTGGTATAATGCCGTTCGGCAATTTGCATTGTTAATTTTGTCAGTTCAAAATAATTTTCTGTTTTGGGCTGAGAACCACAGCCGGAGACAATACCCACCACCGCAGCGGCGGCAATTAATAATTTTAAGTTTTTCATATTGATAGTTTTTTAATGGTACACTTTATATATATGTAATTTATTTTTCGGTCAATTTGTCGATTAATTTATCAATTTGTTCGTCGCGTTTGGCAATCATATCTGTATATGATTTTCGTTGTTCTGATATTTCACAAATCAATTTTTCCAATGCCGTCCCGAGCGTTTTATCTGAATTAACATTTGATAATACGTTAAAACTTGCATTATTATCCTGATTGTGTGATATAGAATCGCCACCTTTCAACATAGAACCCTCGCCAGTAAGAATCCAAACAGAGTTTATATTTTGGAACGTGTTGCATAGTTTTTCGATAAATTTATCGGCTGGGACTTTGCCGTTAAGTATCTGAGAAAGCGACGATTTTGTGTATTTTAATTTTGCCGCCAAATCAGTGTCATTTTTAACTAAACCTTTGTAAGTTAAATAATTAATCGTTTCTCTTATTCTGTTAAGCATATTAGTAAATGTTAAATAATGTTAAAAATAATAATTATGTTTATATAAATTTGTTTTATCAAAACAAAGTTTATATTTTTGCGTTATAAAATTAAAACGAACAACAAACACGGTTTTAATTTTACAACATACGCGCCAAAGGTAGTAAAATATAAAATATATCACACATAAAACAATGTTAAATTTTTAAAATAGTAAACAAATGAAAGGATTAGAAAACGTAAAAAACAGAGAATTTAAAAAAGTCCAATACAAGGACGGCGGCGTGGTTGCCGAATTTTTCGACGTAGACGGCAACCAAATTACAGTCAAATCGGTAGATGTGCCGCACCCTGATTTCCGCAATGCATTTGTCAGCCTTGCTTATTATCTCAAATTGATTATGTCAATATCGGGCGAGGTTACGCGGGTAGAACCCACAGCCGTGGAATTTAAAGATGGTGATAAAATCGTTTTGCGCGGAGAGGTTCACACCGAATTTGCAGGCACAGAAATTAAAACAGAGCCATTGTCATACGCAGAACTCAGAGACACCCCGATTTCTGATGTTTTTAACGCTATCGACAAAGTAAAAGATGAAACAAAAAAATTCTTATTCGAGGGCAAAGAGGCTCAGCAATCACTCTTTCCAATGCAGCACGACGGAGCCGACGGAGCGAGAGCCCTTTTGTCAATGACTGGTACAAACTAAAACCCCACATAATATGAACGAAAAAGTGATTCAAGGATTTGCATTTGGGATTTCTCAGGTGCAAATCCGACACAAAAAAGAGATTGAGGAAAAAATAAAGGACGTTTTAAACGTCAACTCCTCGGCAGCCTACCACAATTACAGAACCGGCAGGCAGAAACTCAAAACCGACCAAGCACTCCAAATCCAAGAAATTTTTAAGCAATATGGAATCAATCAACCGTGGGGCAGTGCCCAGTGAAAAACGCCTTATTGACGCGACTTTTGGAGATTTGGAACAATGGCTCGATGATTATATCAAAAACGCCCCAATTGTCAAAAAAACGCCCGAAAACAAGGTAATCCGAGGATTAAAGAACATTGCAGATTTTCTGCAAATCAGTACTCGGCAGGTTTCGAGGCTCAAAGCGCAAGGAATACTCGACCACGCACTAAGGCAATCAGGCAACCTGATTTATGCAAAACAAGACGATTTAATTAACTGTATTAATCCCATTAAAAAATGAAAATCAAATTAACACAAATTGAAATCAAGAATTTCAAAGGCATTGCCGACCGTGTAATTAATTTTGACGGAGACGTTACCACAATCAAAGGCAAGAACGGCAGCGGCAAAACAACCGTATTCGACGCGTTTTTGTGGTGTATGTTTGGCAAAAATGCCGAAATGAAATCAGCGTTCAACGTTGCTACTTTGGACGAAAACGGCGCAATCATTCCGGGCCTTACTCACTCGGTAAAGGTTACGATAGAGAAAGACATTAACACTTCCCTTGCTAAGGAAACGTACACGCTCGAAAGAGTGCAGATCGACAAAAAGAACGGCGGCAGCACTTGTAAGTACATTGTTAACGGTTACGACAAGGCAAAAAAAGAGTTTGACGAACTTGTGTCTAAGGAACTTTGTACAGAAAACAATTTCAAGGCAATAACCTCGCCGTTTTTCTTTACCGCGCAAAAATGGCAATCACAGCGCGAAACCCTGATGTCATTAATCGACGAAAGCAAACTTGAAATACCGGCAGAGTTTCGCGAGAAAATCGCAAACTTGAAACAAAACGGCATTACCCTTACTGAACACCGTGCAAAACTCCAAAAGGACTTAAAAACAATTCAAAAAGAAATTGATAGCGAAAACGCGCGTTTGGTAGTGCTTAAAGGTCAAAACCGCGAATATGCAACCGACTTTGAAAGCATTGAAACCCTCAAAGCCGCAAAGGAAAAGGAACTTGCAGAAATCGAAAACGGCGGCACTCAGATTGTTGAACTCACAAAAAAGAAATCACAATTGGAAATTGCCTTGCAGGTTGCAACCAACGAGGCGAAGCAAAAAGCAAACGAGGCTTACTACTCACAATTGAACGAACAAAACGCACTCAAACAAAAATTTTCACAGGCACAACGTTCCATTATTGCAGACGATACGAAAATCAAGGATTTAACCGCCGAAGTTGAGGAACTTACAGCATACCGCGACCAATTGAGAGCAAACCACAAAGAGATTTTCGAAAGTCAAATTCAATTATCTGAAAATGATTTTAAGTGTCCAACGTGTGGACGCGAGTTTGAACCGGGCAAAATCTCCGAAATTCAAGCAGAACTTACAGCCAAATTCAACGCCAACCGCAGCGCATTGTTAAAGGATATTGCAGGAAAAGGCAAAAAAACAAACGCAGATATTGAAGAAAAACAATTTCTTATTAACGAGGCACAGGAAGATAAAGCAAGATACATGGCAGTTTGTAAAGAAATCAATACAAACCCATTATTTACCGCCGAACTTAAACCGGTTGCCGAAGTGGCAGATACCGAGCAAATGCACGATTTGCGCCAACAGATTGCCGACGTGGCAGAGCAACTGAAAAAATGCGAACTTGCCTCAGAGGTTGAACGCCGCAAAACGGAGTTAAAACAAACCATTGCAGACTTTAACCAAAAACTCGGTTTGAAAACCCTGATACAAAAGAACGAAGAGCAAATCGCAAAATCTGAGGCATATATCGAAAGCGAAAATCACGAATACGCAGCCACAGAAAAAGAGATTGCCGACCTTGCCGAGGTTCAAAACACCATTAACGCAGAAATCGAGAAACAAGTTAACGGACTGTTTAAGTTTACAAAGTTCAAACTTTTTGAAACGCAGGTAAACGGCGAAACCGTCGAGACGTGTGAGGCAACCGCCAACGGCGTACCATACTCAGACCTTAACACCGCGGCACGTATCAATGTAGGACTTGATATTATCAATGTTTTGTCTCTCAATATCGCTGTTTTCGCGCCGATTTTCATTGATAACGCCGAAAGCGTTAACGAGATTCTCGAAACCAAAAGCCAACAAATCCGCCTTATGGTATCAGACGACACCGAACTCACAATCCAATAATTAATAGTTAAACATTTAAAACACAAAGAAAATGGCAACATCAACAGGACTTCCGGCATTAAAAGCAATGCTGAACACAAACCAAATCAAAGAACGTTTCAACGCCATTTTGGGCAAAAACGCCCCGGCATTTATTGCCTCAATAATCGACTTGTACGGCGACCCCCAAATCGCCCAATGTGATAACAACCTGATTGTTCGCGAATGTTTAAGGGCAGCAACAATGAATTTGCCCATTAACCGCGCCCTTGGTTATGCGTGGTTAATCACATTCAACACCAAAGTTAAAGAGGAATACGTCGATGAAAAAGGCGTAAAACAGACCCGAGAAACAACAGTCAAAACCCCGACTTTTATCCCGTCATCAACCGGCTATGTGCAATTGGCTATCCGTTCGGGGAAATACAAAACAATCAACGCCGACAAGGTATATGAGGGCGAACTTGTAAAAGCCGACAAACTTACAGGCGCAATAGACCTTTCAGGAGAGCGCACAAGCGACAAAGTAATTGGTTACTTTGCTTACTTTGAGACAAACGAGGGATTCTCGAAAGCCTTGTATATGACTGTTAGAGAAATGGCAGAGTACGCAAAAAAATACTCTCCAACACTCAAATTCAACACAAAGGTTACAGTCGAGAGCCTTATGAAACTTGCAGGCAATTTGTCGTCGGGGCTCGGTTGGCTCGGGGATTTTGACGCAATGGCGAAAAAAACGTGTATACGCCGCATTTTAAGCAAATACGGCATACTCAGCACAGAAATCCAAACCGCGCTCGAAAACGAAAACGCAATTGAAAACAACACCGAAGCAC